>TARA_R110002167_G_scaffold341383_2_pt1 | contig 217042 bp, 166 predicted proteins | sample TARA_R110002167 | Tara Oceans TARA_R110002167 (sample SAMEA4398238) | marine metagenome | biome: Polar Biome; feature: [MES] marine water layer (ENVO:01000295) within the mesopelagic zone...; material: water (ENVO:00002006), including particulate matter (ENVO:01000060) such... | reverse complement strand
TGCCTGTCACGCAGGAGGTCGCGGGTTCGAGTCCCGTCCATTCCGCATAAAAGCCTTGGTTTACCAAGGCTTTTTTTGTTGGTTCTTTTTTTAAAAGAATTCCTTAACACACCACTACATTAACAATTACTTTTAGGCTAAAAAACTTCCTGAAGGAGAATAACAAATATAATATACCTGAAAATCTCCTTCAGAAAATTATGTTTTTCATAGGATTAATATCAAATAGACTAAACAGGAATTCCTTCAGTCTCTTTCATTCGATCCCAATTTCTATGTTGGGCAATTGCTTTTATAAAAGCATCAGGCGCAGCATTGATCAGTACCGCTTTGTCGTCTTTGAAATCTTTTACATAAGTTTCATCCAAAAGGTCCTCCCCCTCATTATCTGCAGCTATGGCTTTGCAGTGTTTTAAGGTTTCATTGATAAACTTTTTGAATTTAGGTGTCTTTGATAAAGCATCAATTGAAGACTGCCCTCCCGGTATGTATATGGCATCAAATAGAACACTTTCCGTAGTGGTTATGCTTGCCCCTACAGGATGCTCCATACCAGTATCACATTTTATTGCCCCACCATGAGGAGCAATGATCATGCAAACAGCATTTTCAGCTTCTAACGCCGATTTCATTTGTTTAAAATCGTCCATTTTAAATCCGTCTGCGGCTAAAAAAGCAATTTTACGAGTAGCAATGCTATCAAATTTGGTGTTGGCTTGACTCAGTGCCGTTGACTTGTCGAGATAGATTTTTTTAGGTCCGGGTTGATAATCTGCTACATTAGCATCTGCACCTATCGCTTGGTTTATAGGTTCCTCTATTTTTTCCGGAACACTAAGACCTAAATTACCTGCAACCTCCTCAGCCAATTCATCATCTATTTGTGCTATCATCCATAGCATTCTTTCTTTGATATGTTTATGGTTACATTTTCCCAACTCAAAGGAATAAGCATTGGCCACATGGCTTTTTTCCCAATCTGCAAGACTTCTATAAAAAAGAGCCGGCTGAGAAAAGAAATCGTTGAAACTTTCGCTTCTGGCTCTAATTTTTTTACCGTCTATTTTTTCTTCATATGAAGAAAAGGCCCCCTCTGCTATCTTTGAAAGATGCGGACATCCTCCTCCTAGTGTGTTGGGGAAATAGGCAGTTTGCCCCTTAGGTATTTCGGTTTGCATATGACCATCTCTTTGGTTATGATGGGCTTTAGCTACCGGCTGATTGATAGGAATTTGGTGGAAATTCGGGCTACCTAATCTAGAAAGCTGGGTATCTTGATAGGAAAACAAGCGTCCTTGAAGAAGTGGATCATTGGTGAAATCTATGCCTGGTACAATATTACCCGGTAAAAATGCTACTTGCTCCGTTTCGGCAAAGAAATTATCCGGGTTTTTGTTCAAGGTCATTTTTCCTATTACTTTAACGGGGACCATCTCCTCGGGAATCAATTTAGTGGCATCCAACAAGTCAAAATCAAACTTGTGTTCATCTTCTTCAGGTACAATTTGAACACCTAGTTCCCATTCAGGAAATTGGCCGGACTCTATCGCTTCCCACAGGTCTCTTCTATGAAAGTCACTGTCTGCTCCACTTATTTTTGTTGCTTCATCCCAGGTTACTGAATGTACTCCCAATACTGGTTTCCAATGAAACTTAACAAAATGTGCCTCTCCTTTTTCATTGACCAAACGGTAAGAATGAATACCAAAACCTTCCATCATCCGGAAACTTCTAGGTATTGCCCTATCGCTCATTAACCAAATCTGATTGTGAAGGGTTTCCGGTGTAAGGGAAATGAAATCATAAAATGTATCATGTGCTGAAGCTGCCTGTGGAATCTCCTTATTCGGCTCAGGCTTAACTGAATGAATTAGATCCGGAAACTTCATAGCGTCCTGAATGAAAAAAATTGGCATATTATTGCCAACCAAGTCCCAAGTCCCTTCTTCCGTATAAAATTTTACAGCAAAACCACGAACATCTCTAGCAAGATCTGTGGAACCTTTGGAGCCGGCAACTGTTGAGAACCTCACAAAAACCGGTGTTTTTCTACTAGTATCTGTAAAAATACCTGCTTTAGAATACCGGCTGATGCTATCATATAATTCAAAGTAACCGTGCGCTCCACTCCCCCTTGCATGTACAATACGCTCAGGAATACGCTCGTGATCAAAGCTGGTAATTTTCTCACGAAGAATAAAATCTTCAAGAAGTGAAGATCCTCTTATGCCTACCTTTAAAGAATTATTCGTATCGTTGACTTTTACTCCCTGCCTTGTGGTTAATTCTTGGTTTTTTGGGTCGATTGTAAATTGCTTAAGCTGAGCTGTTTTTGATTGCTTTCCATCTTCTTTTTTCATGTCAATAGTTTTATAGGGTTAATATGTTTTTTTAATCTTAGTAATTGATTTTTACAACCACCTTTGATTAGCCTCCTTTCCTATAGGCTATTTTAGGAATTGATTTATTACTTCAAAGGAGTTTAGCCTACATCAAACTCATTTCAGGTAAGAAGCTAAGTTTCCTATGATCTAATATATTTTTCCCGCAAGGGTTAAATCAAAGCTAAATGAGATATTAGAATAACAATAGCTCAAAAAAAATAATAATTAGCTCTTTTAAATTTTATGCTTTTATAAATGAAATTTAACTTAAATTAATAACAGAAGACTTTTATGGGCAGCTAAAAATCAGGGTAATATGTCTTGACATCTTTTAATAAAATCAACCTTAACAATTGGCAAATTCAGCCGTTTATAATACTTATTTCCAATATATTATCTAGCCGAATTATGAGATACATAACACATTATAAAAATTAAGAATAAGAGACCGGCAAGGCTTATCCCAAACAAAAAAGCCTACCAGTAGGTTACATCATCATTACCCTATTATTATTTTCAAGAAGTGATTCAATTCAATGTCACTAGGAAGTATAGCTAAATAATGAAAGCCATAAGAGAAATTGATGACTCCGCCCTTTGCATTTACAGAAAAAAATGGGCCAGAGGTTTTAGGTACCTAAATGAAGAAGGAAAACCTATAAAAGACAAGACAACGCTAAAGCGCTTAAAGAACTTAGTTATACCTCCAATGTGGACTGATGTCAAGATATGCCGTTTTGAGGAAGGACATATTCAAGCAACCGGCAGGGACAAAAAAGGCCGTAAGCAGTACATTTATCATACAATCTACGAGCAAAATTGTCAATTAGAGAAATTCAACAGTTTAATAAATTTTGCTAAAGCACTACCAACTATCAGAAAAAAATCTTACAAAGCTATCCAAACAAAAGAGTGGACCAAAGAAAAGGTGTTGGGGCTTATGATTTTGATCCTCGATGGCTATGGCATCCGGATAGGAAACAAGTATTACCAAGAGAATAATGACACCATTGGTTTAACCACTATGCGAAGAAAGCACATGAAAATCGATGTAGATGGCATCATATTCCACTATAATGGTAAAAGTCATATAGATCGAAGCGTAATGATTGATGATGCTCAGCTTATTTCGTTGATAAAGGAGGCAGCAGATTTACCCGGATATGAAATATTTAGATACCAAGATGAAAATGGTGATTTTCAGTCAATTGACAGCGATGAAGTAAATGAATACCTTGCTAAAAATATGTGTGCTGAATATTCAAGTAAATATTTTCGCACATGGGCTGCCTGCCGCCTTGCCATTGAGTATTACCCAGTGGCACTGGAAGAAAAACAAAAAAACAAACGCAAAAAATTCAGTAATATTCTGGTAAATATGGTGGCTTCAGAACTCGGAAACACACCAAGCGTATGTAGAAATTATTACATACATCCTTCCATAATGGAAAAAATTGATTCCCAAAGCCTACCACAGCCCAACCCTTTTAGACAAAGTGCAAGCCCCTATGCGCTTAGCAGGGAGGAGAAATTAGGTTTACAAATCATTGAAAAGGATTCTATTAATGGCAAGTAATACGATAGCTGGAAAGACCAATTTAACTTTTGATTTTTTTCCAAATACTTAAGACAGCCGAGACCACAATAAATACTACGGCACCAACTGCCAGACCAACTAAAAACTCTTTTAGTATGCCCGGAAAATCCGGCAATAGGTGGTGAAAAAAGTCAATATTGTGAGAGAATATACCACCCGCAACTAACATTAAGGCAATGGTTCCAATTATTGACAACCCCTTGATTACAATTGGTAGTGCATTCACCAAAAACCTACCCATATAATCTGAAATGCTGTTGTCTTGCTCATTGTACGCGATCAATTTTAAACCGAAATCATCCATTCTAACAATGACCGCCACAATTCCATATACACCTGCAGTTGCCAATATGGCGATAAATGAAACAACTAATATTTGTACCCATATTACCTCCTGAATCACCGTACCCAGTGCAATGATTACGATCTCCACAGAAAGGATAAAATCAGTAAAAATTGCTGACTTTATTTTTCCTTTCTCACTGGCCAATACTTCCTCCTTGGTAGGATTTTTTTGCACAACCTTTGTTTCATGATGTTTTTTACCCGCCAAAAATTCATAAACTTTTTCTGCTCCTTCATAGGCAAGATAAAGCCCTCCCAGTAGTAAGACAATCGTAATTATTTTAGGTAAAAATGCACTTAACAAAAATGCTGCGGGGAGAATAATTATTTTATTTTTTAATGAACCCTTTGTGATCGCCCAAAGTACTGGTATTTCCCTAGATGCAATGAAACCGGAAGATTTTTCTGCATTAACAGCAAGGTCATCTCCTAAAATTCCAGCTGTCTTTTTAGCAGCTACTTTACTCATGGTGGCCACATCGTCCATTAAAGTTGCGATGTCATCCAATAATGCAAAAAAACCTGAAGCCATTTATATCAGTCTTAAATATATTGTTACAGAAAATTAAAATAATTGTGGTACCACAGAACCATAATCAAGCCAAAATTTTTCCTTCCTATTTTATTTCGAGACGAAAATATAAAGCCTAGATCAATTTCTATCATTAAAGGCAATTAATTATTCATTTGAGCACTTTCAAAGAAGATTATCAGGTTAACTTTATTCAAAAATAAAAACAAACGAATAAATTATGGTTAAGTGGACAATCATATTCCTACTTTTAGCAATCTTGGCAGCAATGTATGGTTTTGGTGGACTAGCTGAAGGAGCATCAGAAGTTGCAAAAGCATTCTGTTTTATTTTTCTTGGTATGGTTATCTTCTCTATTTTCTTGAATTTTAAAAGAATTTAGCCGGGAATAAGTTTAAGGAATTGTAGTGTAAATGCAATCACCAAAATCAAAGACTTTGGTCTATAGCTCATGTATCGCTATGAAGTTTAAACCTTTCATTAGGCTGGACAAGACAACATTTATAACCCAAGTTACCAGAAACCGCACCACATAATTACAGTTTTCTATTTCTCTAAGTAAAGATTATCGATCTATACCCCGCTTCCTATTAATGTTTTTCCTAGGAATCAATACATATGAAAATCTTTATTAATACCTTTAGTAATACCCTAAAATGAAAAGAATTTTAGAATTCACGGGAAATTAAATTACCTCATTTTATAAATAATAAAACCTGGCCCAAAAATATGAAAAATTTATTCGAAACCACTTGGGAATCTGTGGGAGTTATTTTTGTTTCTGCTTTAGGAATTTATTTATCAGTAATTTTATTAACCAGAATCAGCGGAAAAAGAAGCTTTTCCAAAATGTCAAGTTTTGATTTCGCAATGACTGTTGCTGTAGGTTCAATAATAGCTACCACTATTTTATCATCCTCAGTAAATTTAATTGAAGGAGTCTTGGGTTTAGCTGCTGTATACTTTCTTCAAATATCTATTGCAATTGGAAGAAGACACAAACTCGTAGAGACCTTGGTAGACAATACCCCACTCCTTCTAATGGATGGTCAAAATATTCTTCACCAAAACTTAAGAAAAGCTCGGGTATCTGAAAGCGACCTCCGATCAAAATTAAGAGAGGCCAATGTCATACAGCTTAGTCAAGTTAAAGCTGTAGTATTCGAAACAACTGGGGACATCTCTGTTCTCCATTCCAGTAGTGAACAAAATTTAGATGTCTGGCTCATGAAAGACGTGAAAAGAAGCTAAATGGCTTCTTCTAGCTATTAACCCTTTACTTAAAACATTAATTTTTTCTTAAGGACCATTATTTCTCCAATTTCTGCTTCATTGATTTAATTTGAATAATATCGGTTCTTATTTTGATCAAATGATTTTGTATGATTTGACTCAACATTATGGGTAAATGCTTAGCTTTCATTAATTCTTCATATTCTTCTAGCGATGCAGTTTCCCCACGAATGACATTTTCCAATAAAAACAGATCATCTTTCCCGGCAACAAAAGATTTTGCATCCATCCATGTGCGTCTCAGTGCTTCCTTATAAGTCCCCTCTTTTGAAAGTTCGCCATAATTTGAATCAACTTCTCTTTTTAATCGAATGTTAAAGTCTTTGCGCTCATTTGATCTTTTGAGGAAAAGCTCTTTGAGCTCAGGGTCATCCGCATTTTCTGCAGCTGTGTTGTACCCTTTTTCCGCATCTTTGTTCTTTTCTAAAATTTCTCCAATTTGTTGGATAAGTTTATTATCTTCTATATTCATCATGATCCTAAAATTAAATATTCTGTAGTTTCACTTTTAATTTAAGCCAAAATTATACCGTACCTTAACTGGAATAAATATTTTTTGGACTTTAACCCTAAATGGCTTTTAGAGTCTTTATAAAAATCGAATTATGCGATAATACTTCTATTAGGTGGTCAAACCACTTCACAATAAGCCACTACTTTATTGTTTGTAATTTCACTGTAGGAATGCTACGCTAACATCTTACAACACACTGGTTTTCTTAAGATTAACCCCATTGCCTATCCCCTTACCTAAATTGGGTTATTGCGTTAAACCCAATTATGCAATAGCCCCTCTAGAACAGGCTGAAATCGCTTCAAAATCAGTCACTTTGTTACTGTTTTCAATTTCACCATAGCCCTGTAAGGCTATAATCTTCAAAAAGCTTTTTTTTATTCGATTAAAACCCTCATCACATATTCTATAGCATAATCAGGGTTAAAATTATAATCAATGATTATTAAAGGTGGATTTTTTATGGTGAATAAAACCTAATTCATTTTTTATACTTTAACTATGCTGAGATGGAAAAATTATCTTAATAGTTGCACCTTCTCCTTCTTTGCTTTCTGCATTCACCAGCCCGCAATGATTATTGATTACTTTTTTTACTATTGCTAAGCCTATTCCCGTACCCTCATATTCATGCTTGGCATGCAGTCTTTGAAATACTTCAAAAATTTTGTTTTCCATTCCAATAGGAAATCCAATACCATTATCTCTAATTAAAAATTCAAAATATTTTTTGTTATGATTTAGATTCATAAGTTGAACCCGGCTTTCTGGAACTTCAGAAGCTGAAATCAATATTTCCGGTCTGCTATCTTTTTTTGAAAATTTGATCGCATTGCTGATCAAATTGGAAAACACCTGGCGCATTTGGAAAAATATAGCTTCAGCCATCGGTAGATTTTTTACAATTATTTTGGCCTCAGATTCTTCGATCATTGGAGCCATATCTTCTAATACCTGATCAACCACTTCATTAAAATCAACCATTTCATATTTAGAAACATCATCAGTGGACCGAGAAAACGAAAGTAAATCGTCTATTAAGGTCCTCATCCTTCCGGCTGCAAAGGTTATCTTTTCAAAATACCCTTTGCCTTTGGAGCTGAAATTACCATACTCCTTTTCCAAAATTAAGGAACTGTACATCTGAATCTTTCTCAAAGGTTCCTGAAGGTCATGACTTGATACATATGCGAATGATTGAAGCTCCTCGTTGGCATGTTTCAATTTGGCAACTGAATCTTTCAGTTTTTCGTTAGCTTCAAGCAAGAGGTTTGTCCTTAAAGTCACCTGACTTTCAAGTTCCTTGGTAAAGCCTTCCAAACGTTTGCTATACAATACTTGGTCGGTTACATCTGTCGCAGTTACAATTACTCCCGATATGGTGGCATCTATATCAGATAATGGGATATAGTGATAATCCAAATAAAACTCTTTATTAATGCCATTATTAAAAATAATAACCTTGGAGGCCTTATCTTTAATTGCCACTCCTGTTTTCATTACCTTTAACAGTTCCTCAGGGTATTTTTGATTTAACAGTTCAGGAAAAACAGCCAATAGAGGCTTTCCTATAACTTCTTCTCTGGTTTTACCCCATAAATGGTTTAACATTCTATTATTGGCCAATTCTATTTTAAAATCTTCACCTCTTAAAATAGCCATGGCCACAGGAGAATGCTGCATGTGATTTCTAAATTGTCTTTCATTTTCTGCCAATTCTTTTTTGGACTCGACAATATCAGTAACCTCATTGACTACCATCATGACCTCCTCGACCTCTCCTTCCAATAGGTGAATCGGATGAATAATAAAATTAAAATAAGTGCTTTTCAATTTCCCGTTGTAGGGTAAGCTTATTTGGTATTCGGTCCCTCTTACAGATTCCTTTTTATGGAAAACCTCCATATATAAGTTCTCCAAAGTCTCTTTTATTTCAGGAATAGTTTCAAATAGCCTTTTACCTATAAATTCCTCAGATTCTTTTTTAAAAAAATTTAAAAGGGAATTATTAGCCATTTTTGCAAGCAATTCCCTGCCCTTAAAAATGGCTATCCCTACAGGTGCCTTGTATACAATGTTTCGGAAATTTTGCTCTTCTTTTTTTATTTTCTCATTGGCAAATAATAACTTTCTTTCGTAGCTGACTTGTTCAGAAACATCTTGTAATGTACCCGTAATTCGGTAAGGTGATTTCGGATTTTTGGACCTTACTTTCCCTTGGGCCTGAACAATCCTTACTTTATTGGTACTTTTATTTTTTATTCCAAATCTCTCTTTAAATCTACCTTCTACTCGTCCTGACAGAGATTTCTTTATGGAGGAAGTTACTCTGTAAACATCTTCCGAAACTATGGTATCCATTGCTTGTTCCATGGAAATATTCATTCCTTTGGGGAACCCCATCCAATCCATTAACCTATCGTTTCCGGTAAAGGAATTACTAAGTGGATCGTAATCCCAAGTCCCTAGTTCTGCTGCATCAATAGCAAAGGCAAGTTGATTTTCACTCTCTTGTAACAACTGTAAGTTTTTTACTGCTTCTGTGGTTTCTATGCAAGTAATAGTAATCCCTACCGTTTCACCTTCTTCACCAATCAACACACTATAACTAAATGTCCAGTAAACTTCTTCCATTCTTCCATTTCGGAAAATGGATACTAGTTGGTTTTCGTGCCAAGTTGCTTCTCCTGTGGTCCAAACATTTTCAGCTTCTTTTTTTAGGGTATCAGTTAATTCAGGAAAAGCAAATTCAAATTTTTCACCTAAAATAGCTGGGTGTTTCCCTTTGTTCCCAAGACTTGGTCTATAGGCATCATTGTAGAAACAATAAAATTCTTTACCCCAAAGAATAAATTTAGGGAATGCTGTTTTCAACATATTACTGATAGCCATTTTTAGAGATAATGGCCAATTTTCTAGCATTCCTAAAGGATGTTTAGACCAATCATATGCCTCAATAATCTTACCCATTTCGCCTCCATTCTGAAGAAATTTAGGCCCTTTAGGTATATTTATTTCGTCCTTATTCATATATCATCTAACATTATAAAAAGTTCCAAATTCCTGTTATCCTTATTAAAATCAAAGCTTTCTGACAAATAAATCAATAAATGCCAAGTTTTGTATAGGATGAAAAGAAAACGTTCCTTTAAGTTTTTAAGCATGCAAGACGAAATTATGCTTATCGAGTGCAGAACATGGATCATTCCAGTCTGTATCCAAGGTATTCTTGAGTATATTTTGCATCTCTTCCCTATTGAAAGGTTTCTGGATATAGGCATTGGCTCCAAGCTTATAGGAAAGTTCAATGTCCGAATTATTATAAGAAGTAGAGAAAATAATGGTGCAAATCTTCTTTAACCTTTCATTGGAGCGAATTTCTTTCAAACATTCAAATCCGTTTTTAACAGGCATATTGAGATCTAAGAATATTATGTCCGGTAACTTTGAATTTATATTTGTCAGATATTCCATAAGCTGATCCCCTCCATTAAACACCTGTATAGGAATATCTATATTTATCGTCTCAATGGTGTCCAAAAAAAACTCACAATCATCAGGGTCATCATCTGTTAATACAAGTAAGTTATTCTTTAAATATCTCATTTTTCTTATTGTTTCTTTTATCAATTAACACCCAAGAGCCGGATATCACCAATAGGTAGTTGTAAACCATTAAGCTTACCAAGAAACAAAATCAAAAATGAGACCAAAACACTATGACCATTAGGTAAAGTAATGAAAGGATGCGAAAACAATTCCTTTTGGGCTAATAAAAATCCCAAAGAAGTGAGAAATTCACTTACATTAATTATACAGTTTTCAAACCTGTTTATTTATCAATTATTAACCTTTAAATGCCCTAAAACTAAATCCCTAAAAAAAGACGAATTTAATTCTCTTGTCTTATGTATTGCTTTAGGGATTAAAATTTTCCTTAAATGTTGGTTCCGGTTGAATTGCAGCAATTGACTCCTTACCCACTTTTATCAAATTAATCAACTCCCCTTTGGTTTTATCCCAGTAATGTACCTCAGTAGGAACAACCTTTATTGCGGTCAAATCGGGATCACCTATACCATTGAACCAGATACCATCAACCTTGCTGTCATAAAACCTTTCCAGAATCACACTCCCTTTATAAATTATAGCTTGACCATAAACCGTTAGGAATTTCATATCCTCGGGGTTTGAATAGATCAATTGTAAGTTATTGTCTTCTATAATATTTTGGTTGTGGGTACTTTTTTCACTGCTCAAAAACCATATACTTCCATTTTCATCCACCTCCTTGGTAGTCATTGGTATAAAATGAGGAGGAAGAGATTTTAGCTTGGTCCCCATGATTGCAAACTGTATACTTTCAGCCAATTCTTTTAATTCTGCAATAGTTTTTTCATTAAATAATTTATCTCCACTCATAACTATCTAATTTATTGTTGTGAAAAATTCCTGAATACATGTATTTTTTTAGAACCTAACTGACATCAATTTTAGAAGAATAAAAAGGAGAAGCCATCTATTTAATACCTAGATGGCCAATCCTTGGGAATCTTCCCGTATAATAGTTGGTTTAAAATATTTAAGATCCTTAAGCGGATAAAGCCATCGATTGTTGCTTTTCTTTGTATTCTTTGGGGCTACAGTTGTACTTTTGCCTAAAAATCTTGGAAAAGTAACTTCTACTGGAAAATCCAACACTGTATACCACCTGAGAAATATTCATGTCTGAAGTTTTTATCAACTCTTCACCTTTTTCAACCCTCACTGACCTAATATAATCACTAACAGTGGTACCATGCATTCGTTTGAACCCTTCTTGCAGTTTCCCCGGAGACAACCCAGCTTGGCGACTCAATTCAGCAATGCAATGAGGTTTTTCCGGGCAATTCAGAATAGTTTTAGAAATTTCCCGAACCGCATGCATTTCTTTTAAAGTAAGGTTCCCATTGTTTAGAGCGTCTCTCTTTAAATCATCTGCATGTTGCTGAATTTCATAGGCTAAGATCATATGAACCAAACCTTCAATCATTAAACTTCTAACAATACCACGTTCTTGAATGGCTTCAAGTTGTTGAATTTTATCAGCAATTTTCAAATTATATGAACCTATATAAATCGAATTTTGGGAAGCCTTTCCTTTTAAGAAAGATTTCTGAATTCTATAATTCAAACTGTGTTTTTTAGTATTGATAGGATTAAAATCTGTACTGACTACAATCAATGAAATCTTAATGTGCTCCCCACTAGCAAATTCCAGAATATTTTCTTCATTTGCTTTATTGGTAAGGATGCTTGTTTGAAAATTTTCAAGCACTTTTTTGCCTGATTGACTCCTAAACCTATGGGTAACTTTACCCCTTAGACAATAGGCAAAGCAAATAGGTGGATGTTCTGAAGACCCCACGCATAAAGTCAGGTCTTGAATAAATTTAACATCAAATTCAAGTAAGGATATGCCACTTTTAAAAGTAACACCTCTAATCTTACCTCGACCAACTTCATTGTCAATATCCAAAATATGTTCTTTTACCTTCACACTTAGGTCTCCATTCATACTCTGGTGCAGCTCGTCGAAAATATTCTTAATAGCGGTAGATGTAAGTGAAATGGTTGTCATAAAATTTATTAGAGTTAAACAATAAATACCTGAATACTAAACTATACAAGTGGAGCCCACTTGCCATCAAAGCATAATCAATACAAAATTGATTTCAGCCTATTCCAACCATTCATGAGTTGTTAATCTTCTAAATTGGTTGTCTAACAAAGATCAACAACTCAAAAGAAATTTTGTTATAAAACTTTGGGTTAAGATTGCAAGATTTTATGTTTACTACCTTTTACTAATATATTTTTGTAAAATCCTAATCTCGTGAAAATCAATTCTTTGATTTGAATTATAGGCTTAATAAAAAGGAGAATAAAAAATTCACATTTTAGACGCCTTTTAAAAAATCCATGCTGTAGTGAGGCGCATACAATGAAACAGGAATAGGTTACAACAGAAATAGAGTAATCATCATTCAAGCCCTTAAACAAGGGCATGTTTAGAAACGAAACAAAAAAGTATTACGGTTCATATTTGAGGTATGATATTGCCAATTTATCTGTAGCACCTTTTCAATTACTTCCTTAAGCTTTGCAAAGCTACTAGGTTTATTGATGTAAATATTAGCTCCATAAATAAAAGTATCTTCAATATCCTGCTCCGTGGAGGAGGTTGAATAGATGGCAATTGCCAGATCATTGAATGCTAAATTTTGACGAATTTCTCTCAAACATTGCATTCCATTTTTTACGGGCATATTTAGATCGAGAAACAATAAATTAGGTCTTTCAATTTCATTTAAAAAGAGGTAATCCATTAACTCTTGTCCATCCCTGAAAAGTGAAAGCTTTGTCTTGATGGAAAGTTGTTTGATGGCCTCGCCAAACAAAAACCTATCATCTTCATCATCATCTGCAAGCAAGACTTTTAGAAAATTATTGTTCATTAACCAAGTTTATTGTTTGACCATTTAAAGGCTTCATGCTCATTTTACGTTTCATAATCCGTTGAAAACTGCTAGGAGTAAGACCAGTCGTTTTCTTAAATTGGCCTGAGAGGTGAGAAACACTACTATAATTTAATCGGTAAGCAATTTCAGTTAAGTTCAAATTGCCCTCTTGTAACAATTCTTTTACAAGGTCTACCTTCCTTAAAATCAAATAATTTTCGATTGAGGAATATGTGTTTTCAGAAAATACAGCAGACAAATAAGAATAGGTATAGCCTAGTTTGTCCGCCAAATAGCTGGATACCTTTAAATGTCTTACACTTTCATCACTTAACATTTCATCGATTGTATTCTTAATTCGATCAACAAGGGTTTCTTTCTGGTCATTCAGCACTGTGATACCATACCGATTAAGTGATTCGATTAGTGCAATCTTTTTTTCTTCAGCCATGGCATCCAAAATTTCAACTTCACCCATATTAATGCTAGAGCATGGAATATTAAATTTCTCGAATTGCTCACGCACCAAGGTTTCGCAAACTACCTTGAAATTATATTTTAAATAAATTTTCATTAAACCTTTAAAATAGCGTTCAATTACAGTTTATTTTCGGAATCTTAAGCAAGATAAGCACAAAATCAATAGATATATTACATTAATTTACTAAAATTAAAGTATTTAATTAAATTTATAAATACCATTTTGTCTTAAAATTTCGGTTAGTATTCATTTTCAATTAATTGGAACGATTTCTACAATTCCTTAATATCCCGATTTTAGGATAAAAAATTGAAACCTTTTTAGAAATTGAAATTAAACCTAGAAACCAAATAATTCGAAAAAGCTGTATCTTAAAATCTTTAAATAAAGAGTGATCCATCGATTTATTTTTCCCTTTGAAAAAGGATTATTCCATTTCCTAACAAATCAATTTTTGATTAAAAAATGATTCTTGGCATTAAAGTAATAAACATTCAATAAGGTACTGAAGTCAATTCAAAATTTGGAGCTTATGAGCTGCTAAAACTTCACAATAGCAATGCTATGTAAAAATCCATCAGATTTAGTTGTCCGAATACGTCACTCACTATGAATTTTATTCCATAAGACTTGTAAAATGTGTTCATACTGCTTCAACATACCATCAATTAAAAAGAGCGAATTTTCAAATTTGAAAATTCGCTCTTTTTAAAAAATCACTACTGATTTGATTCAATTTTAATTAGGTAGCATCATCAATTTCATCTTCTACTTCTTCAGCACCTTCTTTTATTGCATCTCCAGCATCATCAGCCGCTTCTTCAATTTTTTCACCTGCACTATCTTTTTTATCCCTGCAACTGGACAAGGAAAGGAATGAAGTAGTCATAAGAGCTAATAGAAAGATATTAATGTAACGTTTCATAGTTTTTAAATTTTAGTTTATAGTTTAAATTTAAATTTAAGTTGGTTATACTTTAGGTATAGTATTCATTACTTTTTCGTTTGTTCAATCTTTTGGTGGCGTCCCAAGTTTTCTACAATAAATTGGATTACAGATTAAGATGGTAGCCATTCTAAACTTGGGCATAATAACCAATACATTAGAATTTGACACCTTTCATTTTTTATAGGCCTTAGCATTATGCAAGTGGCCAGTTTCAGTTTTTACCGCAATGTATAAAGATACTCTTAGCAATTATTTGCGCCCAAAAACCAAGGAAATCAAGAATAGAACCACAAAAATAAAGAATATCACCTTGGCTATAGATGCTGCCCCTTCGGCAATTCCACCAAATCCAAAAATAGCAGCAATTACAGCTATAATAACGAAAATAATTGTCCAGCGTAACATAATTTTTTAATGTTTAGAGTTTTTGAAATAGATTGAAAATGAGATGATTGTTAATGTTAAATTTAATAAACTTGGTCTTACTAAATGAGCTCTATAGATCCTATTCTTACTTCAATCGGTCTCTATTAATTACCACTTTGGTAAGCGACCTTCCAAATAACACCCCCATCGTCATCACTGACTAGTAGTGAACCATCTGGGGCAACCGCAACACATACAGGCCTTCCATAAACTTCAGTACCATCATCGTTGGCTATAAATCCGGTAAGAAAATCAATGGGCTTCTTAGGATTTCCATTTTCAAATGGGATAAAAATAACTTTGTATCCGGCCAATTCCTCTCTGTTCCAAGATCCATGCTGCCCTACAAAGGCACCATTATTAAAGGAATCTGGAAAGGCATTGGAAGTGTAAAAGGTAAGCCCTAAAGATGCCGTATGGCTCCCCACAGGCACATCCGGTATTATTGCCTTTGCTACCATATCCTCATGTGGGTCATCTTGCCATCTTGGATCTTTAATTTGCCCATAGTAACTATAAGGCCAACCGTACCAACCACCTTTTTTAACACTTGTCACATAATCAGGAACTAGATCATTTCCCAACTTGTCCCGTTCATTTACGGCTGTCCAAAGTTCTCCTGTAACAGGATTAAAATCCATTCCAACTGGATTTCTAAGTCCATCAGCATAGATTATTTCTCCTGATCCATCCGGGTTAATTTCTATTATATTGGCCCTTCTATGTTCTTTTTCCATTCCTTGTTCGCCTACATTACTAGCCGATCCTACGGAAACATAAATCTTACTTTTATCCTCACTAGCGATTATATTCCTCGTCCAATGATTGTTATAACCACTAGCGGATAAATCCAAAATCTTTTCTCCTTCTGCATCAATTTTGTTGGCACCTTCCTTATAAGGATATCGATATAGGCCATCTGTATTGGCAACATAGAAATACTCACCCAATACCAACATGCCAAAATTCTGATTCAAGTTTTCCATAAAAACATGCTGTTCGTCCACATTGCCATCATTATTAGTATCACGCAATAATCTTATTTGATCAGCACTGTTTTTAGTATTGGATTCAGCTACAAATATGTCTTTATTTGGTGCGACATAAGTCCATCTTGGATGATCCAAATCTTCTGCAAATCTACTCACAATGAATCCTTCAGGAGCTTTTGGACCTTCTCCTTCAGGCCATTCTACAATTTCGCTACGGTTGGTAACAGAAGTTGAGCTATAAGGAGCAGGTAAAGTAAGCTCTCCTACAGCAGTTTCCACTGTCACACTATCTTGATTAGCAAAGTCTTCCTTCTCTGATTCTGTCACCATCTTTTCCTTACACCCAAGACCAAGACCGGAAACTATTAAAATAACTAATAATATATTTTTCATTTTAATCGGTTTTTATTAAGAATCTGTTATACTAGTTAACTTTGATTATGAGATCGAATTATCACTTAATGAATAAATTAGGCGCCATCCTCAAAAGGATATTGAATAAGCCTTAATGTTCGACAATTAGAAATATTTATCGATAAAATATAAAATGCTATTATCCTAATGACACAAATCCTATACCACAATTAAAAAATGTTAAAAAAATTTGATCAGTTACTCAATAGAAGAATTAGTTGAGCATTTCAAATTCAAAATAAAAAAATAGGAAATAATTAATGTAATTTTAAGGTTCCTAGGAAATGAATAAAATTGGAAATAACATTTGATTCAAGCAAAATTCATGAAACAACTTAAATGTGATATTTTGATAGCCGGAGGAGGTCCGGGAGGTTTACCTGCTGCCCTTGCAGCTGCCAGAAATGGCTCAAAAGTTATCTTATGTCAAGACAGACCCGTTTTGGGAGGAAATGCCTCAAGTGAAGTTCGAATGCACATTGTGGGGGCGGACTGTAGTGGAAAAAGAGGAGAGCGCTTAACTGTAGAAGCCAGAGAATCAGGGATAATTGAAGAAATTAGGCTTGAAGCAGCTGTAAATAACCCCCAGCGATCTCCGGCAGTATTCGACTTGGTTCTTTATGATAAATGCAGAAGTGAGCCAAATATTGAATTAATGCTCAACACCCGAGTTTTTGCCACAATTGTAGAAAGAAATACCATTAAAAAAGCATTCGCCAGAAGAGAATCTACTGAAGATGAATTTGAGATAGAAGCTGAAATATTTATTGACTGCACAGGTGATGGAACAATAGGAGCCTCTGCAGGGGCACCTTACTATGAAGGGAGAGAAGCCAAATCCAGCTTTGATGAGAGCCTGGCCCAAGACAAAAGTGACAATTTAAGGTTAGGATCCTCCCTTATGTTTCAAGCAAAAAAGCATGATAAACCCATGCCCTTTACTCCCCCCTCTTGGGCTCGTAAAGTCAAGGAGGAAGACTTGGCACTTAGACCCCACGCTACTCCTGCCATGGACATGGACCTGGGATTGGAATACGGCTATTGGTGGTTAGAATGGGGAGGTACATTGGATACGATCAAAGACAATGAACTCATCAGAGACGAATTATTGGCTATTTTACTCGGAGTTTGGGATCATGTGAAAAATGGAGGTGATCATGGCGCCGATAATTGGGCTTTAGAGTGGTGCGGCTTTCTTCCGGGAAAAAGGGAGAGTCGTAGGTTTATGGGGCAATATACCCTAAACCAAAATGATGTCCAAGAGGCCAAAACTTTTGAAGATGCCATAGCTTATGGTGGTTGGCATATCGATATCCATCCGCCCGAAGGAGTTGATGCGATCGATAAATCCCCTTGTATACACCATGATGTTCCTAATTTATACCAAATCCCCTTACGCACTACAATTAGTAAAAAGGTTGAAAACCTTATGTTTGCAGGAAGAAATATTTCTGCAAGTCATGTAGCTTTTGCCTCTACCAGAGTCATGGCCACTTGTGCTGTTGTTGGACAAGCTGTAGGAACGGCAGCTGCAATGGCAGTAAAAAGTAAAATAGCTCCTGGTAGCATTTTCTCCAACAAAAACCTTCTTTCTAGCATTCAACAGCAACTTTTAAAAGATGATGTTTTTATTCCCGGTTTGGTAAATAAGGATAAAAACGATTTGGCAAGAGTTGCACAGATCAAGACCAACTCCGAACAAGAAATTGGGAAAGCTATCAACATAATTAGTGGCCAGACTCGAAGTGTTCACGGGCATCGAGGAGTACGGCCTGAAATTGCCCAACCGGGCTCCCATCGATGGATGAGTAAGCCTGAAGACGGTATGCCGGTAACCATTGAATTATCTTGGCCCAAATCAAAAAACATACGTTCAATTCAGATAGTTTTTGACACGGGAGCGCACAGGGTACTAACCTTCAGTTTGGCAGATGAGTATACACAGAAAATGCACTGGGGAAATCCTCAACCTGAAACTGTCAAAGACTATATTATCGATACTTATTTAAATGGTCAAAAGAAAGAAACCTTGTCCAAGGAAAACAACTATCAAAGACTATGTAAGCATAAGCTTCAAGGGCAACCTATTGACACAGTTAAGATCACAGTTTTGGCTACTCAGGGAATAGATCATGCACGAATCTTTGAAATTAGGGCTTATGAATAAATTAAATATTCATTTAAATGACTCAGAAGGTATTGAATGTACCTACCATATTCACCACTTAAATTAACCATTAAACCCCTCTTTTCAATGCTTAGAACTTGTACATTTCTGGCTTTTTTTTGTTGTAACTTACTCTTTTTACCTGCTTATTCCCAGTCACATCTGAACGATTCATTTGAAGGTGCTGAGCTCTCCGATTGGAAAGGATTTGAGCGTTATGATTTTAATTTTCAGGGAAGGAAGGCCAGACTTATTAAGCCTAAAAAAGCACTTCCGGGGAAACCCTGGATTTGGCGGGCTAGATTTCCGGACTGGCATACTACTGCTGACAGTATCTTAGTGGCTGAAGGCTTTCACTTGGCTTATATCAATACAGATAATCTATATGGTAATAAAGTAGCCGTCAAAGTATGGGATGATTTCTATCAGCTATTGACTTCCGAACAAGACCTTCAAGACCAAGTATCTTTAATGGGGGTAAGCAGAGGAGGGCTATTCATTTACAATTGGGCAAAGGCCAATGTAGATAAAGTAGCTTGCATTTATGCTGAAGCACCGGTTCTGGATTTTAAAAGTTGGCCAGGGGGATTTGGAGAGGGCGAAGGTTCAGCAAAGGATTGGATCCGTTTAAAGGAAGTATATGGCTTTGCTTCAGATGAAGAGGCAAAAAACTATACCGACAACCCTATTGAAAACCTTAAAGAATTACCCTCCAAGAGGGTACCCATCCTCCATATGATAGGGCTTAAGGATCAAATTGTCCCTGTAGCGGAAAATACTTTGCCTTTTGTTGAGAAGTATATTAAATCTGGTGGCATCGCAACTGTAGTAACTTCAATAGATGGAGAACAAAATTTAAAAGGTCACCATTTTCCCATACAAACACCCCGATTGGTTGCAGACTTCATTAAGTACAATTCCATAAAAACCCATACTTTAGCTTCAGAAAATTACCATACAATAAATGGAGGTATTCACAATGCCTACAAAAAGTTCACAAGCAATAAAACCGGCCGTGTTGCCTATTTAGGTGGCTCAATCACCCACAATAATGGCTGGCGTGACAGTATTAATAATTTTATACAGGAGCAGTTTCCCGAAGCCTCTATTGAATTAATAAATGCCGGCATACCTTCTATGGGTAGTACACCTTCAGCTTTTAGGCTTGATAGAGATGTATTATCTAAAGGTAAAATAGACCTACTATTCGTAGAAGCAGCTGTCAATGATTCAGGAAATAGAAGAACTTCTCAAGAACAAAAGCGTGCCATGGAAGGAATCATCAGACATGCCCGAAATTCCAATCCGGAAATGGATTTCGTTGTAATGCATTTTGTGGATCCAGGAAAAATTGCCTCCTACAATCAGGGCTTGATCCCTGAAGTAATTGTAAACCATCAAGAAGTAGCAGATCATTATGCAATTCCTACCATTAATCTCGCTAAAGAGGTTACAGATAGAATTAATGCAGGAGAATTTTCTTGGGAGAAGGATTTCAAAAACCTTCACCCATCCCCTTTTGGCCAAGGAATTTATGCCAATTCTATCATAACTTTCCTTACCAATAGTTTCACTAAAAGCAAGTTAATAAATGAGGAAACCGTCCATTATACCATCCCTGAAAAAATGGACCGATTTGCCTATAGTTCAGGATTTCTTCTAGATGTAAAGGAAGCCAAAATAGCCAAAGGCTGGCATCATGACCCTAAGTGGAAACCTGCGGATAGTTTGAAAACAAGACCGAACTATGTCAACAAACCATTTTTGATTGGAAATGAAGGCGCCAAATCTTTAAAATTAAAATTTAATGGAACGGCTGTTGGAATAGCTGTTGCATCAGGGCAGGATGCCGCCACCATTAGCTACAGGATAGACAAAGGAGAATGGATAAAACTAGACTTAGTTACACCGTGGAGCAATCAGTTGCACCTTCCTTGGTATTTTACTTTGGCTAGTGAATTAGAAAATGGGGACCATCTTTTGGAAATCAAGATCCCTGAAAGTCTTAACGAAGGTTCGCAAAATAAAGCGTGTAGAATCAGGTATTTCTATGTAAATTCAGACCAAAAGTTTAAATAAAAACAACTTTATTTTAAGAGTTATAAGTTATCGCATTATTTTAACCCGAAAGGTGCAATAGACAATCTATCAGGTGGTGAAATCGCTTCAAAACCAGCCCTGATTTGTCTTGCGATTGCAACACTTCTTGTAAACACGGGAAAGGCTTCACTCCTGACTTTAGTCAAGGGGGAGAAACCTAATTACATGATCCGGGTTTAATACAATTAATTCCACTAGATCAAATTAAAAAAAAAATGAAACGGATACCCCTAATGCTAACGATTGGCTTATTTATTAACCTTTCCCATTTATATGCCCAAAAACAAACCAAAACTGAAAACATTTTTTTAATTACCGTGGATGGGCTCCGCTGGCAAGAAGTATTTAAAGGAGCTGACTCATTGTTTATTGATGATACAGGAATGGTGGAGAACACCGACAATCTATTGGCTAAATTTTGGGACAATGACCCAATTACACGAAGAAAGATGTTGATGCCTTTTTTTTGGGAAACCTTAAGTTCAAAAGGACAATTGTATGGCAACAGAGCTTATGGAAATTTTGTTGAAAACAGCAATACCATGCTATTTTCCTACCCGGGGTACAACGAAGTACTAAGTGGGTTTGCCGATGATAAGAGGATCAATTCAAATTCAAAGGTAAATAATCCTAACACAACTTTATTGGAATACTTAAATCAAACAACCGGCTACCAAAACAAGGTATTGGCTTATGGTAGTTGGGATGTCTTTCCATATATTATTAATGAAGAAAGAAGTAAAGTCCCTGTCAATGCAGGTTTTGATTTGGCTGAAGGTGATAATCTAACAGACAAAGAATTAATGATCAACAGGCTTCAAAATGAAATTAGAGGTCCTTGGGAAGGAGTTAGACTGGATGCTTTTACTCACAATTTTGCCCTTGAAGGTATAAAAAAACACCAACCAAAGATCATTTACATTGCTTATGGGGAACCTGATGATTGGGCACATGGCAACAAATATGATCAGTATTTGTATTCTATTCATCAGTTTGATGTTTACCTTAAAGAATTATGGGATTTTATTCAAAGTACTCCACAATACAAAGGTAAAACGACAATGATCATCACTACAGATCATGGTAGAGGAATAAATAAAAAGACATGGACCGGTCATGGATCCTCTATTCCTGAAGCAAAAGAAATATGGATGGCTGCCATTGGACCTGATACCCCTGCGAAAGGTGAGATAAAAAACAAAGGATTATGGCATTCTTCCATGATAGCCAGGACCATTTACAGTCTTTTAGGAATAGAGTACCCAGATGAAAAAGCCGGAGAAGTAATCACTGAAATGATCAAAGATTGAGTTGTTTCTAAGACAATGATTGAAAAAAACATTAAAAAAAGTAACTCCTAAAATTTTAAAAGATGGACAAGCAACCCAAATATATACCGATTGATTGTTTATTCGTTGACAGATTACAAGATTGGGCCACCAGAAAAGAGGTAGTTAAAATTGTCTACAAAAATATAATAGATGAAGTAGTCACCGTCAATACTCGGATTACTGACATTTACACTAAAAACAAAGAGGAGTTTATTGTATTGGAAAACAAGGTGACTTTCCGGCTTGATCGGCTTATTAGCGTCAATGAACACAATGTATCAAGCTGTCGCATGGACTAATTACGTTTCATAGAATTCCGGTTATTGATAATAAAAAAAAACCGCTTACTCAGGAAACTTTTTACAGTTGATTACAGTAAAATATCTGTAAAAATAAAATTCGTGACTAAGGATTTATTGGCACGGAATAAGCTATCAAATACTTGTCCAGTATTTCAATAAAAAATGTATTAATGAAGCTATGTCTAATATACTTGGCTTCATCTGGAGGATTGTTAGGCTTTAAAATAAATATATGAAACTACTCTTCATTGTCAATCCCATCTCAGGGGATGTTGATAAAGAGCCTTTTCTAAAAAAGGCTTCAAAATTATGTCAAAAATATGGTATAACTACTGAAATTTTTAAAACAACCGGCAGTGATGATGAAAAAAAAGTAGGGAATACCATAAAGGCTTTTGCTCCGGACAGGGTTGCCTCTGTAGGGGGAGATGGAACGACCTTATTTTCGGCCATTGCTTTACTGGAAAGTAAAATTCCTATCGGAATTATTCCTTTGGGATCTGCCAATGGAATGGCAGTTGAATTAGGTGTGCAATCAAATCCCATGGAAGCATTAAAGGATTTGATCATGTCCTCCATGATCAAAGACTTGGATATTTTAAAGATTAACGATAAGCACTTTTCTATGCACCTTGGGGATGTGGGTATCAACGCAGAAATAGTAGCCTCATATGAACAAGACCCAAACCGAGGGATGGCCACATATGCAAAATATTTCATAGATGAATTGACCAAGAACGACCCCTTTGAAGTTGAGGTAGAGGCCAAGGGAAAAACCATCGTTGAAAAAGCGGTAATGGTTGGGATTTGCAATGCTAAGAAATATGGCACGGGGATTCCATTAAATATTGATGGGAACCCTATGGATGGCAAATTTGAAATAATTTTGGTTAAGGATCTCAATACTCAATTTTTAATCAATGCTGGGCTATCCAAATTCAACGATGTTTTCTATATGAAAGAAAACATCACCGCCATATGCACAGAACTGGCCGTATTGAAATTCAAAAAACCAAGGTTGCTACAGCTGGATGGTGAGGTGATCGGTAAATTTAAAGAAATAAAGGTAGAAATAATTAAAGGCGCCACGAAGCTTATCACTTCCACGGACAACCAATATGTAAAAGATTAACAAGAGATTTGGTTGGCATACCATCTTGCATATTGACCTACCTCATTCCGGAACCTTCTTAATATAGTCCTTTTAGGTGAATGATAAAACAGTAAGTCTCAAATTAGGAATAAGGATTAATCATTTCCTGAAAAATTAAATTCAAATCATGCATTAGAAAATATTTTTATCATTCTTATTTCAAATTAACATTCATCTACTTTCATTTTTTAATTACATCTCCTAACCAAGGGGAATGGATACTATAATTTTTCATAAAATCAAAGCTTAAAACAATTTTTGGTAGCATACCCGAAAATCTTGAAATATATTTTCTGTAAAAAAAAGTTAAAACGTTAAAAATTATAAAATATTTTTATAGGTTTGTTGATCTAAATGAAAAGTAATAGACATTTTATAAAGGATTCTGTTCAGACCCCCATGTTTGTAGGGGCTTCCCTAGCTTTATGCTTTTTAATGCTACTTTTCACCCCATTGGTGATTCAAGGGAGTTCTAATAATAATGATTCCGGGGATGCTAACCACCAAATCACTTATTTATCAGCGAATGATATTTTAAGTGATATACACTATTTTTTGCATTTACCTTCTGAAGGAGATTCTCCCGAAGAACAGGAAAATGAAAGCGAAAATGAATCCAATAAAACTTTAGACGAAGACAGTGAGCATTTTACTGTCAATGCTGCTTTTTTCTCAAAGCTGGGTTACAATTTGGAAAAAACATTATTTTCCCAATTGAACCTCTCAAATGATAACAGGTCAAGGATTTCACTTATCATTCTACACCACTCCTGGAAGAGTTTCCTCATTTAATTTTTTAGATCAATAGTACCATCATTGGATTTACTCCGATGATTTTATTCAGCCTTGAATGCCAATAGGTTTTCCTATACGCATAGGGCTATTCATTCCAATTTTTATATTTAAAATCAACATCATTATGAAGAGGATATTGATTCTCATTTGTTTCCTAGCTATTCTAGGTAATACTGCTTGCGAGCATAAAAAAGAAGCTGAACATCCGGAATCCACCTATCGAATTACAAGTCCTATAAAAATGGATACAGTGGTTTTTCAGGAATATGTTAGTCAAGTTCACTCCATCCAACATATCGAGCTTAGAGCCCTTGAAAAAGGTTATTTACAAAAAGTGTTTGTAGATGAAGGACAATTCATAAAAAAAGGGCAATTAATGTTTCAGATAATGCCTTTAATTTATGAAGCAGAAAAGCAAAGGGCTGAAGCTGAAGCTGAATTTGCAGAAATAGAATTTAACAATACACAAAGTCTGGCAGACAGCAATATCGTTTCGTCCAATGAATTGGCAATGTCAAGGGCAAAATTGGCTAAAGCAACGGCCGAACTCAATTTGGCTAAGGCACATTTGGGTTTTACTGAAATCAGAGCTCCATTCGATGGAATAATGGGTAGATTTCATGTAAGGTTAGGTAGCCTTTTAGATGAGGGTGAATTATTGGCTACCTTATCTGACAACAGTAATATGTGGGTTTACTTCAACGTCCCGGAATCGGAATATTTGGATCTTGCCACCTCCACAGGTCTAGAAAACTTACCTGAGGTACAATTTAAAATGGCCAATAACAAAAACTTTGAATACACTGGTCATATTGAAACCATTGAAGCTGATTTTAACAATGAAACAGGGAATATAGCCTTCAGGGCTACATTTCCAAATGATAAAGGTTTGTTAAGACACGGTGAAACGGGGAATATATTGATGCCAATTACATTTAAAGACGCATTGATAATACCTCAAAAAGCTACCTTTGAAATATTGGATAAAAAATTCGTCTATATTGTGGATGAAACCAATACTTTAAGGTCAACCGAAATCACAGTCGCACATGAAATCCCTCATTTGTTTATTGTTAGCGAAGGGCTTAAACCAACGGACAAAGTCCTTATAGATGGTCTAAGAAAAGTCAAAAACAATCAGACGATAAAGCACGAATTTCTAGATCAAAGAGATATTTTAGCTGATTTAAACCTGCTTCATGCAGAGTAAATTTAACCTCTAAATTACTTTACACATGTTTAGCAAGTTTATACAGCGGCCGGTTTTAGCGATAGCTATCTCCCTGGCCATCATATTCTTAGGAATATTAGCAATTGCAACAAGACCTATTTCACAATTTCCTGAAATAGCCCCTCCGAGGGTAAATATATTTATCGCTTATCCGGGGTCCAGCGCAGACGTATTGGTTAAATCTACCCTGATCCCTCTGGAAAGAGCGATCAATGGAGTAAAGGGAATGCAGTACATTATCTCCGATGCTACAAGTGCTGGGGAGGCTACCATTCAAATTATATTTGAGCCAGGTACAGACCCCAATGCAGCAGTAGTGAATGTGAAAACCCGAGTAGATCAGGTGATGAACAATCTTCCGCCTCTGGTGCAAAGGGAGGGTGTGATCATCACTCCTATCCAACCCAGTATGTTGATGTATGTCAACCTCTTCAGTACGGATAAAAAAGCAGATGAGAAATTCCTTTACAACTATGCCAATGTAAATATTCTTCCCGAACTGCAAAGGATTAGCGGAATGGGAAGGGCAACAATACTTGGTTCCCGTCAATACGCCATGCGGGTATGGTTAAAACCGGATAGAATGAGGGCCTATAACATTTCTACTGAGGAAGTTTTAGAGGCCATTGATGAGCAAAGTGTTATCGGTAGACCGGGTAGACTAGGCCAAAGTTCAGGTAAAACCGCTCAGTCCATCGAATATGTACTGACTTATAAGGGTAGATTTAATTTACCTGAGGAATACGAAGATATCATTATACGGGCGAATCCGGAAGGAGAAATATTAATGCTTAAAGACATTGCTGAAGTAGAGTTAGGCAGTGAATTCTTTGATATTTATTCGAATAAAGATGGATATCCTGCTGCTTCAATGGTATTGAAGCAAAATTTTGGTAGTAATGCAAGTAAGGTAATTGATGATGTAAAAGTTAAATTGAAAGAACTCGAAAAGGACTTTCCTCCGGGCATGTCCTATGAGATAAATTATGATGTATCTACTTTTGTTGATGCTTCAATTGACAAGGTTTTACATACATTAGTCGAAGCTTTTATATTGGTGGCCTTAGTAGTATTTCTCTTCCTAGGAGATTTGAGATCCACCATCATACCGGCCATCGCTGTTCCTGTTTCATTGATTGGGGCCTTTGTTTTCATGCAATTATTTGGCTTAACGATTAACATGATCACCTTATTTGCACTGGTTTTGGCAATTGGGATTGTGGTAGATGATGCCATTGTGGTAGTGGAAGCCGTACATGCCAAGATGGAGGAAGAAAATCTAAGCCCTTTTAAAGCGGTAAAGAAAGTGCTAGGAGAAATTAGTGGAGCCATTATAGCCATTACTTTGGTGATGACCGCAGTATTTATTCCGGTTGCCTTTATGACCGGACCGGTTGGTGTATTTTACCGACAATTTTCCATTACCATGGCCAGTTCCATTGTTCTTTCCGGATTGGTAGCCTTGACATTGACACCTGTTTTGTGTGCCATGATCCTCAAAAATAATCATGGGAAGCCTAAAAAGAAGTCCCCCATCGACTTATTCTTGGATTGGTTCAATAGGAAATTTGATAAAGTCACTGACAAATATGAAGGATTACTAAAGCTAATTGTCAACCGAAAAGTAATCACCTACAGTATTCTTTTAGCTTTTGGCTTGGGGATTTTTGTGGTCAACGAAGAGTTGCCTTCCGGTTTTATTCCCAATGAAGATCAGGGAATGATCTATGCGATTATTCAAACTCCTCCGGGTTCAACCTTAGAATTGACCAACGAGGTCTCTAGAAAATTGCAAGAGATTGCAGAAGAGATTGATGGTATCCAGTCTGTATCCTCTTTGGCAGGTTATGAAATCCTTACGGAAGGAAGGGGATCCAATGCAGGTACCTGCCTTATTAATCTTAAAAACTGGTCAGAAAGACACCATTCCGTTAAGGAAATTATTGAAGAGCTGGAGGAAGAAACCAAGGATTTGGGAGCTGTGATCGAGTATTTTGAACCACCAGCAGTTCCGGGATATGGAGCCTCCGATGGGTTTTCTTTAAGGATGATTGATAAAAACAGTACAGTCGATTACCAAGAGTTCGATCAGGTAAATCGTGATTTCATGGAAGCTTTGAATAAAAGGCCTGAATTAAGCGGCCTCTTTACCTTCTTTGCAGCCAACTACCCTCAATTTGAGTTAACAATCGACAATAAACTGGCCATGCAAAAAGGTGTTTCCATTGGTAAAGCCATGGAAAATCTTGACATACTGATTGGTAGTACCTATGAGCAAGGCTTTATTAGATTTGGAAATTTCTTTAAGGTCTATACGCAGTCAGCACCGGAATACAGAAAACTTCCTTCGGATATTATGAATTTATTCATCAAGAATGAAGAGGGAGAAATGGTGCCCTACTCTGCTTTTATGAAGATGGAGAAAAAGCAAGGACCCAATGAAATCACAAGGTTTAATCTCTACACTTCATCTTCCATCAAAGGAGTTCCTGCAAACGGGTATACAAGTGGGGATGCGATAGAGGCCATTCAGGAAGTGGCAGCGGCAACCCTCCCCAATGGTTACGACATTGCATGGGAAGGGCTTTCCTATGATGAATCAAGAAGAGGTAACGAAGCCATCTATATATTTATCGTTGTATTGATTTTTGTTTATTTGGTATTGGCAGCGCAATACGAAAGTTTCATTATTCCTCTAGCTGTTATTCTCTCCTTACCAATAGGTGTCTTTGGCTCTTTCCTAATGTTAAAATTTATGGGACTGGCCAACGACATTTATGCACAAATTGGCCTGATCATGCTGGTGGGACTTCTAGGTAAAAATGCGGTACTGATAGTTGAATTTGCCATTCAAAAGCATCAACAAGGTTCCACAATTTTAGAAGCTGCAATCATTGGTGCAAAGGTTAGGTTTCGACCAATTCTGATGACTTCTTTTGCCTTTATTGCAGGATTGATTCCGCTAGTCATTGCCACTGGAGCAGGAGCCATAGGTAACAGAACCATTGGTTCTTCTGCCATGGGAGGAATGTTATTCGGAACCTTGTTTGGCGTGGTCATCGTTCCCGGGCTGTATTATATTTTCGGCAGCTTGGCAGATGGCAAAACACTGATAAGAGATGAAGACGAAACACCACTTAGCGAGGATTATGTTAAAAGCCAATCCAATGCAAGCTTGATAAAAAAACTTAAGAAATTATTGTCGAAAAAAGAACTGAAAGATGGCCAATAAATTCATGAAAAATACGACAAGCCTGTTGTTTTGCATGCTCCTTTTATGGGGGTGTAAGACACCACAGGCCACCACGATAGATGAAAATAAGTCGGTTCCGGATAGTTTCAATTCTTCAACAGACACAACAAATAGTGCCTTAACCAATTGGAGAGAATTCTTTCCTGACCCGAACTTAATTGCTTTGATAGATACTGCCTTGGCCAATAATCAGGAGTTGAACATTCTATTGCAGGAAATAGCAGTAGATAACAATGAGATTTTGGCTCGAAAAGGTGAATACTTACCCTTTGTAAACATTGGTGCAGGTGCGGGACTTGAAAAGGACGGTGAATATACCCGTCATGGAGCTGTGGATGAAAGCCTAAATATTAGGGAAGGTCAGGCCATCCCTGAACCATTGCCTGATTTTATGGTGGGGGCTTTTGCTTCTTGGGAATTGGATGTTTGGAAGAAACTTCGCAATGGTAAAAAGGCGGCAGTAGCCCGGTATTTATCTAGTGTTGAGGGTAGGAATTTTATGGTCACCAATTTAATTGCTGAAATTTCTAATGCATATTATGAATTAATGGCTTTAGATAATCAGCTGGAAATAATCCAGAGAAATATCGCCATTCAACGAAATGCACTTCGAATCATTGAACAACAGAAACAGGCTGCTCAGGAAACACAGCTTGCCGTCAATAGATTTGCTGCCCAATTGCTCAATACAGAAAACCTGCAATACGATATCAAACAGAAGATTGTTGAAACTGAAAATTGGTTGAATTTTCTGGTGGGTCGCTTTCCGCAACCGATCGTCAGAAGTTCATCAGAATTCAATGACATTACTATAAACGATGTTCAATCAGGAATACCTTCTCAGTTATTGACCAATAGACCGGATATAAAACAAGCGGAATTGGCTTTAGAGGCGGCCAAATTGGATGTAAGTATCGCTAGGGCTAATTTCTATCCATCATTCAGCATTGAAGCAGGTGTTGGTTTCGGGTCATTTAACCCCAAATATCTCCTCAATCCACAGTCCATCCTGTACAATCTTGGTGGGGATCTTATGGCCCCCTTGGTCAATAGAAATGCCATAAAGGCAACTTATAACAGTGCCAATGCTAGGCAGTTACAAGCTGTTTATAACTATGAACAAACCATATTACAAGCCTATATAGAAGTAGCCAATCAGCTTTCGCAGATAGTAAATTCTAGTGCCAGTTATACAACCAAAGCCAAGGAGGTTGATTTACTTAATCAATCAATCACCATTTCAAATAGCTTGTTCCGCTCTGCGAGAGCAGATTATATGGAGGTATTGCTTACCCAAAGGGAGGCCTTGGAATCCAGAATGGAACTTATTGAAATAAAACTAAGCCAGATGAATGCCAAAGTAAATGTTTACAAAGCATTAGGAGGTGGCTGGAATTAAGATTGATAGGGCTTATTTAAAATTTTTATTCCTCAATTATTAATTAATGCTTATAAGTAAAAGCCACTTGAATGTTCAAGTGGCTTTTCTTTTGTTAGGCTATTCAATCAAGAGCGAAATTACCTTTCTTGATTGGTGATGCCAGTCAAAATTGCATTGGCTCATTAAACCCGAAATATGCAATAGACAATCTATTATGTGCTGAAATCGCTTTAAAATCAGCCACTTCGTTGCTGTTTTCAATTTCACCATAGCCCTGCTATGCTAAAATCTCCAAACAGCCTGATTTTCTTGCGATTGCAACACTCATCACGAATCCTTTTGCATAATCTGGGTTAAACATGGACCTAAAACCTTTAATTGTTACCAAGGTTTTCCGGAGTTTTGAAGTAACCACATTTTAGCATAAGGATGATCTTTACTTTGCCCGGCCGGGATATATTCAGTATTTTCCAGTGAGGATAGGGCTTCTTCATAATTTACTAGGTAATTGGGGTCTAAATTTGGCGAGGGATACATGTATCGAACCGGAATAGCAGCACCAAATTGAGTGACCGGTCCAGCCTCAAGTACCGGATATCCGGTGCGTCTCCAGTCAAACCACGCCTGTGGGTTTTGCCAGTTTGCCAACCATTTCTGTTCCATGATCCTTTGTTCCTTGTTATCCCCGGAAGCAAATGAAACTGAAGCTTGTTCATAATATGTGTCAAAATTAAAACTTCCGGGATTTGAGAGTATGCCATATTTTTCCATTGATGCTTTGATTCCATCTTTGTAATGCATCTCAGGGTCACTGACACTAAACCCTCCCATTTGGGCGGCCTCAGCCATTAAAAACTTTACCTCACTATATGTAATTAAATTCATACTTACATATTCATCTTGATTTTTACGGTAACGCTCATGTAGGTATGAAATATAGGGGCTTCTCTCGGGATGGTACCCTTCTTCATCATTCCCTTTATTGAATGCCATGGCTTCCACTATGGGCAAACCTACAGGCAGCCCCACATATAAATTGGTATTCACATCAAGTCCCTCAGGTGCCGGTTTAAACCGAACTGTATATGATTCCCCCAAAATATTGGTGACTACCGAGTCCTTTTCTACCATCACCTCTTCGTCCCACTTGTATTGAACAGGCATCATCCACCGATATAATCTGGGATCATTTAAACCTATAAGTTTATCTACAATAGTTTGTGCCGGCTTTAGCAATAAGTTGGGGTTAGGACTATTTAGCGGACCTCCCGGAGCTGCATTATTTTCATCAGTCCCTAGAAAATCGACTTTTGCCTCATCCGCATTGTCAGTAAAAGTAAATTGAACAGCTTCATCAAATTCATTTACCAAATCAATTCCTAAAGCAGTCATTTCTGACTTTTTACTAATCAAACGCATGCTGTAACGCATTCGCAAAGCATTGGCAAATTTTCTCCATTTCTGGGAATCTCCTCCATACAAAATATCTGATGAAGAATTTACTAAATCCTTGGCAGGGTCAAGGTTTTGAAGCAAGGCATCAGCCTCTTTCAAATCGATCATAATCCCTTTGTAAACCTCTTCTTGCCGATCATAATTTGGAAAGAAAACATCATTATTCGCCTGCAAGGCATTTGAGTAGGGAATATCACCATATAAATCACTCATCAGCCCAAAATGAAAAGACCGCATAATCAAGGCTATCCCTTTAAAGAATTGATTATCTTCTTCAATCGCATTCTCGTATATTACTTGATTATTTCTAAGGATATCAAAATAGCTATTCCAAGACTCATGACCCCAACCGTAATAATTGACAACTACTGCTCCTTCATTGGTACCACGTTGTACATACTGCATGGCTCCTGCAATTTTAGAATTCTCATACCCTAAATTATGGTAGGTCTTAGCTGTATTTGATAATACGTAAGTAAGAATATAATTTGAGGAAACTTGCTCAGGACTATTGGGATTTATGTTGACCTCAGTTAAGTCTTCACATGCCCAAAATGAAGCTATTAATCCAATAGAAAATATATTTTTTAATAGATTTTTCATGACTTTCATTAAGTTAAAATTCTGCATTTACTTTCAATCCTAAAGAACCTGTCCATGGCATAACATTGTAATATTCTACTCCCTGAATCCATCGGTTTCCTGTTTGTCTGAAAGCCCTTTCCGGATCTATACCGTTTCCTGCTTCTGTCCATACAAATAGATTATTTCCTACTACTGAGACGGACGCATTTCGCAAGCTTACTTTATCTAATAGCTTATTGGGTAAGCGATAAGTAAAAGCGACTTCTCTTAACTTGACATAAGTGGCACTGTATAAGTTTCGGTCTGGGAAAGGTCGGTTGGCATATCGATAAGCTTGAAAAGGGTTTAACCATTGGGTAGTTTCACCTCCTAAGTTTTCTATGTAAACAATATTGCCTTCAGCATCCCTACTTTCTCGCACCCCTACATTAAAACTGGCATCTTGCTCTCTATAACCTGCCTCTTCTCCAGTCCATGGCAAACCTCCGTAAGCAGCATTTCGCCCCCCTATCCAATTGCCAAAATAGGCTTCAGGATTTTCTTTGATTTGATCTTCAATGGGCCTATTAGGGTCATAGGGCATTCCGGAAAGGGTTTCTTCTAACATTCCATTATTACCTAAAAACATCATGGTATTAGAGTAAAACTCTCCACCTTGTCTCCAATCTATATTAGCATAAAAACTTAGGTTTTTATAGCTTAAAGTAGGCTGAAACGACACCATTAGGTCATGGTTGAAATTTCCAATCTTGACCAGATTATTTACATCTTGATCTGCTTGATACAAGCCACTTCCGGTAAGTACAGGATATCCAAAATAGGGCGATTCAGTATCTTTCACAGTAAGCACCGGACGCATATATATGTCTCCTATATCTCCACCGACATAAGTTCTTAGCTCGGCTCCACTATAAGAAGTGAAATTATAATAAGTTATGCCATCTGCGAGTTCTTTGATGCTTGTCCTATTTCTAGAAAGATTGACATTCAAGTCCCACCTAAAATCACCGGAAATAATTGGTGTAGTACTTAGTCCTAATTCAAAGCCTCGACTTTCTACCAAACCGGCGTTTATTAACTTGCTACTAGCTCCTGATTCTATGGGAAGATCTATTGGTAATACTTGGTTTTTATTTCCTCGGACATAATAGGTAGCGTCAATTCCCAGCCTATTATTAAAAAGGGAAATATCAAAACCTGCTTCTGAGGAAGTAGATATTTCAGGTTTCAATGAAGTATTTCGTAATAACCCTCCCATGTACATACTTTTCGCAGTACCCCAATCCAAGGCTGTATTGAAGGTAGGGATTAAACTATAGGGAGCCACATCATTTCCTACCTGAGCTATCCCTGCACGAAATTTAAATAAATCTACAAAAGAAGGCATGTCAACCATCTCAGAAATGATGGCACTTAATGAAGCTGAGGGGTAAAAGTAAGATCGGTTTTCAATCGGTAAAGTACTTGACCAATCATTCCTTGCAGTAATATCCAAATAAAGTTTATCTCGAAACCCTGTAGAAACAGATCCATATATTCCATAGATTACTTTCCAGAATTGTTGGCTATCATAAGAAACTGTACCGGGTGCTCCATTAGAAATGGTATACAACATAGGAATGACCAACTGCCCTGCATTATTATCCATGAAGCCATACTTTTGCTCCATTCTGTTCGCTCCTGCCAATGCTGTAATGTTCCAGTCTTCATTAAAAACCTTTTGATAATTCAACATAAAATCCAAATTGCTCTCCTTGTTAGTATTGTTTCTTATGTGATACCCTCCATTAATTTGATCATAATTATTGTAGGCAATAATTGCCTCTTGTTGTTCATCATATGAATCTCTCGCATAACGAAGCATCATGCTAAGGTTATTGGTGACATCATAATCTAGCTGTAGCTTACTGACTGTCCTGTTTCTATCAAAACCGGTGGGGTTTTCATTAACCACGAAATATGGATTGTTTTGCTTTTCTTTATATTTTCTTTGAAGGATTCCTTCGGACCCCGGCACCCAGTACTGCTGAAGGTCAAGAATATTTACTTGGGCACCTGTTTCATATAAGCTCCTTACCGGAGAAGTTCTTCCACCATCAATTATGGGGCGATTGTCTGAACCTGATTCTGTAATATTAATGGTTGCAGTTGCTCTTAGCCTATCTGTAATACGGTAACTGGTATTAAGTCCTATGGTGAGTCTTGAAAAATCTGTATTGGGGATTATTCCGGTGTTAGCCATATTCCCCACAGACAACCGAAAACTACCTTTGTCATAATCTCCATTGATTGCCACATTATTGGTATTGGTATAACCGGTCTGAAAGAAATCTTTAAACCGATTTGGGTAAGACACCAGAGGTGCGGGTTCCCCATTGCTGTTCCATTGAACCCATTCTTCTCCAACATCCAGTTCCGGCCCCCAACTTTCGTTCTCACTTTCCTCAAAAACATGCGCTCCGCTCTTTCCGGAAGCAAATTCATTTTGAATGGGAATGTATTTAAATGGAAAGTCCACCACCACCGATGAATTAACTGCAACACCAATTCCTTTTCTTCCGGAACCGGATTTTGTTGTGATCAATACTACACCATTGCCGGCTCTTGAACCATATAAAGCGGCTGCACTAGGCCCTTTTAGGATTGACACATTTTCTATATCATTGGGATTAATGTCTGAGATGGGATTTCCCATATCTGCTCCGCCAAAACCATTGTTCAGCTTATTAGCAACAGGAACCCCATCAATCACAAATAATGGCTGGTTGTCATTGTTTAATGAATTGGCTCCTCGAATAATTATATTCACAGATGAACCGGCCGTACCATCCATTTGGGAAATTTGTACTCCGGCAACCTTTCCTGCCATGGCATTCAGTACATTATTTTGCGGTGTCTCTGTCAGGTCTCTTCCTTCCACATTTCCTACCGAATACCCTAAAGATTGCTTCTCTCTTTTCACTCCCAAAGCAGTAACCACAGCCTCTTGGAGTGATTTCATATCTTCCTGCATCGTGATATCCACAATTTCCCGGTTCCCTATTGCCACCTCTTGCGTTTCAAAGCCAATAAAGGAAAATACCAAAATTGCATTTTCATCTTCAAACTCAAGAAAATATTCACCATTTTGATCAGTAACAGTGCCTATTGCAGTACCTTTTAATAGCACAGTTACACCTGGAAGACCCAGGCCATCAATTTCAGAAACAACTTTTCCTCGGACACTTTGTACTACATCAGCAATTGATATACTTTCTGAAATCCCATTGCTGCCATTGGGCTTCATTGATATTAAGCCATTATTTTGAGCAACAAACTTGGACAAAACAGGGGTACCTGTACCGGACTGTCTGTTTTTTGCTATTATCACATAAGATCCCCCTCTCTGTTTTATGAAGGACAATTGGTTAGGACTAAGGAGTTTGTCGAGATTTCTCTCCAAACCTCCCTGCCAGTCTATACTTCCCAAGTCTACATTAATGTTTTGGATCATTCTGTCAGCAAATAGAATATCTGCTTTATAATAAGCCTTAAGCTTATCAAGCGCTTCAGCCAAGGCCACACTGTTTTGAGCCTCTGCTTTCGGTATTTCTGCCAACTGCCGAGAATTTAAGTTGTGGGCTTTGGCATCTGCAATCGGAACATGGTGCATAAAAATGCACAGTGCCCCAATCAAAAGTGAAAAGTGTAATTTTTTTTTCATGTCAGATTCAGGGTTTTAATTATTAATATTGAGTGCTGCTTTCATTATTGTATTGTTCAAAATATTGGTTAACCATCTCTTTTTTAATCAACTAAAACAACTTATGAGGGATCATTTTCAGCGTTTTGAAAGACATTGAGAACCTACTTGGGATCATAAAATCTAAAAATATTCTCTCCTGCTTCTATAGATACTCCTAAAACCTGAGCTACCGCAGTAGCAAATTCCTCGGCATTTTCTGAGCGAAAGGAACCGGAAACTGTTAAACGCTTAAGTGAGTCTTCGAGAATTTCCACCTCGACACCATAATTATCCTTAATTAGGTCCGATATCTCAGCCAAACTTGTCTGATTAAAAACGTATCGGTATTCCTTCCAGGAAGCGAATTCTTCAGCTGCCCTTACTTCCTTCAATTGCAAATCGCCATCAGGTTCCATGCGGGCTTTCTCTCCCGGTTTCATCATCACAGTTTCCCGACCTGAAGTATTGTGTTTTATCAGCTCAATTTTTCCTGATTTTAAATGTACTTCAGTATTTTGACGACGGTTGTAAACAGTAAATTCCGTACCGTGAACCACCACATCTAGACCATTCTTAGTTTGGACAATGAATTGATTGATGGGATCATGGGCAACATCAAAAGACGCTTCACCAGATAATTCCACTTGCCTTTGGTCAGAGAAATAGGGAAACCTAGCAGTTTTTAATTGGCTATTGGCATTTAAATAAACCACTGTGCCATCATTTAAAGCCAAAGTTGATAACTCTCCATAGCCTGTACGGTAAGTTTTCACCCATACAAAGTCCAGTGCCCCGGAAAAAAATAGACCAATCAATACAATTGAGGCAACCATAAAGAGTTTATGTGCCGGCAGGTTAAACCTTATCTGCTGAGGAAAATTTTCTATTTTGTGAGGCTCACCATGATCTATTCTTTTATTAAAATCCAAAAATGCTTGCTCCACATTAGCCATGTATTGTAGGTTTTGTCTCTCCCATTCTTCCAAACAAGAATAAAACAATTCCTCATTTCTTGTGGATTCATTGATCCAATCATCAATCCACTTTTTTTGGATTACGGAGACTGATCCATTGAAGTATTTAATTAGTAATTCCTTTATGGTTTCTATATCATGCATTATAATTCGAGTTATTGGTTAGGTAAAGGCGGGGAATTTGAAAGTTCAATTAAAAAGTTGGGTAAACGTTATTAACCAAAGCAGCCATTTATCCCTTAGCAACTGGCGAATGGTAATTTTAGAACGATAAAGTTGTGTTTCTACAGTTCTGATCGAAAGCCCAATTTCTGTAGAAATTTCTTTCATTGTTTTCCCTTCAAATTGGAACAATAGGTAAATTTTCCTTCGCTGACCGGGAAGGGTTTCAATGGCTTTTTCAAAATCTTGGTAAAGCTCTTCGTATTCCGTAATGCTATCTGGCTCATAAGTTTCAGGAATCCTGGGCTCTGTAGCGAGACTCAACTCTCCCTTTCGTGCCAAATCATGCTTTAGATAATTATAACCTCGATTTCTTACCGACTGGAATAAATAGGAGCGAATGGAAGTGTTTACCTTCAAATAAAGCTTTTGATCATAAAAATGAACCAAAAGGTCGGAAACCAAATCTTGTGCAACTTCTTTTGACCCAACAAAACGAACTGCATGCGAACAAAGTGGTTGGTAATAGCGTTGAAAAATCATTCCCATTCCTTTTTTGGGATCTTCTTTAAGGGCATGACTAATTAGCTGTTCATCATTCATCATTTCAGTTGAATGGGAAACCTCCGCTTCTTCTAAACTGATCGATGAAAGGAGCCTTTTACTACTTATAGAAATTTTGGGTTCTGGCATTATGTTCGATGGTTAATATATTGCCCTTCACTTATTAAGACAATTAACTACCCCTTCACTACTTACAAAGTAAAAAAAAATATTATTCGCTATTTGATTAATATTAACCAATGCAAACCTATTCATAAGACAATTACCTTATTGTTAATTTATGATTAAATAATTTTCTTGGAATTTTACACCTGTGACACAATTGATTTTTCGTACTATTAGGCTTTATGAATCCCCCATAATTGAAAAAATTTTTCATATGTAAAAGTAGGTTTAATCATAAATGAGTATTAACCTATCTCCAGTGAGCATGATAAAATAAATAGTATTAGAAACTTAAGGAAATGCACATTAATACCTAGGTTTAAACCTTTCCCCAGGGTTTCTATTAAATAGTTTTCACTAAAACCTTCCTTTTCCTGTTATGAAACCCGCATTGATTCGTCATATAAGTACAAGATGAAAACGAAAGAATTTAAAGAAAGGGTAATTTCAATGTCTGACCGCTTGTACCCGATGGTCTCACGAATGTTAGGTAATGCTGCCAATGCAGAGGATGCCATACAAGAGATAATGATCAAGTTATGGGAGCGTCGAAGACAAATTAAAAACCATCCCAATCTTCCAGCATTTATTTTCTTGACGGCAAGGAATTATTGCTTGGACGTGATTAAAAAGAAAAAACCTCCGGAAGATCAATATGATGCAAAAACCCAGTTACTGGCTTCGGAGCCTGAACATGATTCTTATGAATGGCAGGAGCTTAAGCGCAATATAGCGGAGGTATTGGAAGGACTTCCTGAACAACAAAAGGAAGTCATGATCATGAGAGATTTAGACGGCATGGAATTTATTGAAATTGCGGAATTGACAAAATTAAGAGTGGACCATATTAGGGTTCTTTTGTCCAGAGCGAGGCAACAAGTGGCGAAAGAACTCCAAAAAACATACAGCTATGGAAAAGGGGATATTTAAAGATTTGATGAAAAAGTATGCTGCTGGACACAGTACACTTGAAGAAGAAGCATTTTTAATCAAAAATTCAACTGATAAAAAGTCATTAGAAACACAATGGCTAAGATATGTAAATGGGAAAAAGAAAATTCCAGCAGCAGATCTAAATGCTAAAGTTTTGGAAGCCATTAATAAAAAAGAAAAAAAGAGCCAAAGCCGAAAGCTTGTAGCTGGGTTTATGTCCATTGCTGCATCCCTTTTACTTTTACTGATTTTTTTTAGACCTGAACCGATTCCAGAAACCAAAAGCCTGGCAGAAAAAGAGGCATTACTAAAAAAGGCTTTGGCAATGTTTGATAATAACAGCATAAATAAAAAGAATAAAAAAGTGCTTTATGAAGATGATTTGATCATCATTTATTCTTCTAAATAAATAAGTAAAATTTAACCTTTATAACAATTAACAATGAAACACATACTATTAGTAATCGGAATAGCTCTAATCCCATTTTCTAGTATCTTGGCTCAGGAAACGAATGAAGCTGTCAAAAAGAAACTTGAAGTCACAATTAAAGAAGATGACAATCCTGATGTCTACATTGACGGAATTAAATACAATCATGCTATAATTGATCTTTTGGATAAAGAAAAAATAGCAAGCATTAGTGTCCTAAAAGATGAAAAGGCCTTAGAAAGGTATAATGCGCCCAATGGTGTCATTTTGATTGAAACCAAATCAAAAAAAGAGGATCAAGTTAAAATAAGATCCAAAGATGGATGGAATAATGAGGACCAACCGTTAATCATCATTGATGGAAACATAGCAAATAAAGGAGATCTTGAAAAACTTAAACCTGTGGACATAGGCTCCATAGATGTTTATAAAGGGGAAAATGCTATAAAAAAGTACAATTCACCGAATGGTGCGATAATAGTAAATACAAAGGGAGCTAAGTAGGAGTAATACCGGTTTCAAAGCAGAAAATCGAGTACTTTTAGTAAGTGAGGCTTTCCTTAACACCATTTCTCCATTGTAATCATTAAAGTAGGCCGTAATGGTCTGCTTTATTTTTTTTTGCATTAATCATTTTAAAATTGTTGAAACAAAGAATTCAATTTTGTGTTCTATTGATAATTTTTTTTTAGACGAATAGTGTTTTATTCTCTACCCTAAGTCAGTTTCAGATGTTAAGTGTAGCCAAAGCGCCATTGATCTTGAAAAAAATACTAATTTGGAATCTGTATGGGATTTATCTCAAGTACTTAATTAACCTGCTGATATTATTTCTTATTCGAACTTGAAGAGAAATAGTTTCGTTGTCAGCTAAATGGCTTGTGAAAACACCCATCATAAGTACCTATAAATTTTGAAGTAAAAGTATAATGAAGCCAAAGCAAATTTTTATCGCCTCCTCAATAGTTGCCCTCTTATGTATTCCGGCAATCTATTTCTTCATGCCCTCAATTCTATGGATTTTATGGATAGTTGTACCCATAATGGCAATTGGATTGGTTGACATCTTACAAACCAAACATACCATCAGGAGAAATTTTCCGGTTATTGGAAATTTCCGGTACCTTTTGGAGGATATTCGACCTGAAATCATGCAGTACTTTGTGGAAACAGATACAGAAGGAAGGCCTATCAACCGAATATACAGGTCACTGATTTACCAGAGAGCAAAAAAGGTCAATGACACCACCCCTTTTGGCACCCAAATGGATGTGTATGCCACCGGATATGAATGGATGGATCATTCCATTTATGCCAATAACCATGCAGATGTGCATCATGAATCCAGGGTTTTAGTAGGAGGAGAAGCTTGTTTAAAACCTTACTCAGCAAGTATTCTGAATATTTCTGCGATGAGTTTTGGTTCCTTAAGCAAAAACGCTGTTTTGGCGATGAATACCGGAGCAAAAATTGGAGGCTTCGCCCATAATACCGGAGAAGGAGGAATTAGCCCCTATCACTTGGAACCCGGTGGCGATTTAATTTGGCAAATTGGAACCGGGTATTTTGGCTGCAGGACTGAAGCTGGGAATTTTAGTGAAGAAAAATTTCAAAAAAATGCTACCCTTGATAATGTCAAAATGATAGAGATAAAAATTTCTCAAGGGGCCAAACCTGGACATGGAGGCATTCTTCCAGCTGCCAAAAATACGGAAGAAATTGCTGCCATCAGGCATGTAAAACCACACACCGATGTACATTCTCCACCCAAACATACTGCTTTTGAAGATGCTGAAGGATTGATGCACTTCATCCAAAAATTGAGGGATCTATCCGGAGGAAAACCCGTTGGGTTTAAAATTTGTATAGGTAAAAAAAGCGAATTTATAGGGTTATGTGAGGCCATGGTGAATTTGGGCATCAAACCGGATTTTATTACCATTGATGGTGGTGAAGGTGGGACCGGCGCCGCTCCTATTGAGTTTTCAAATTCCTTGGGTATGCCTTTAAAGGATGGGCTTTCCTTTGCAATAGATACCCTCAGGGGCTACGGATTAAAGAAAGACATTAGAGTAATAGCTTCAGGGAAAGTGTTAAGTGGTTTTGATATTGCCAGGTCAGTAGCCTTAGGAGCAGATATGGTCAATAGTGCCCGAGCCATGATGATTGCTACCGGCTGTATCCAAGCCTTGGAATGCAATATCAATACCTGCCCAACCGGAGTGGCCACTCAGGACAAAAGCTTAATGAAGGGTTTGGTAGTAAAGGACAAAGCCCAAAGAGTGGCCAATTTTCACGAAGAGACGGTAAAAAGTTTCATTGAATTAATTGCAGCATCCGGAATACGCAAAACTGAAAAACTCAATAGAGAGCATATCAACCGGAGAATCGGAATGAATCAGGTTTTAAAATACAATGAAATATATCCGGATATACCTGAAGGTGCCTATTTAAAAAATAGGAACAATGGGGTAAAAGAGAAAATGATTGAGAAATAATAAGCGATTTTCACAGTTGCTTTTTATTTGAATTAGACAGAAAATAGTTAGTAATTGATGATCAAATTAAATCTTTATTATGCAAACAATCATAGGTTCAGGTGGTGCCATAGGTACAGAATTAGCTAAAGCTTTGCTAGCTTACACTCAACAAATAAGACTTGTCAGCAGAAATCCGAAAAAAGTAAATGATACAGATGAAATATTTTCTGCAGACGTCTTAGACAGCAATGCCTTAAAAAAAGCAATTCATGGATCTTCCATTGTATACGTTACAGTAGGGTTTACCTACAGTCATCAACAATGGGCTAAAAAATGGATACCTTTTGTTAAAGACCTTATAAATATTTGCTCAGAGAATAACTGTAAGCTGGTGTTTTTTGACAACGTCTATATGTACGACCCCAATTTTCTCAATGGCATGACCGAGGAAACGCAGGTAAACCCATCAAGCAAGAAAGGGGTCATCAGGGCGGAAATTGCAAAAATGATTCTAGACGCGATAGCTGCAAAAAAATTAAAGGCTCTTATAGCCAGATCGGCTGATTTCTATGGTCCTTCAATATCCAATAATAGTCTTCTTACTGAAACTGTTTTCAATCCCCTAAGTCGTGGAAAAAAAGCAAATTGGCTGGTGAGTGATTGTTTTTTGCACTCCTTCACTTATACTATTGATGCAGCTGTCGCCACAGCATTACTAGGCAACACAGAAGCGGCCTATGGAGAGGTTTGGCATTTACCAACTGCCTCAGCTCCTTATACAGGCAAACAGTGGATAGAACATATTGCAAAAGGATTAGGCACTAAACCAACAATCCAACTGGCACCAAAATTCCTCATCAAGATTATGGGGATATTTAACCCCATAATGCGTGAATCTGTAGAAATGCTTTATCAATATGACAGAGATTATGTATTTGACAGCAGTAAATTTGAAAAAGCTTTTGATTTTACGCCCACACCCTATGAATTGGGTATAAATTATATTATTGAAACTGATTATAAGCAAATTAAAACCCAATAGCCAAGTCCACCTCAACTGACCAATTCTACAAAATGGAGTTTTTAAGCAATAACTTCCAAAGTTAAATTTTTACCTTTTGGCATTATCTCAAAATTTTATTTACAGCTTAATTTTGACGGTTACAATAATTTGAACCTACAAATAAGTCCCACCGTAAACTATGGAATGGAATTATTTGAAAGAGATATTGATCCTGAAAAGAACCTACTTCCGTTTGATGGAATAGTAAATTATTATGGGAAAATTTTCGGACAAGAGCAGGCTAATAATTTTATGTCTATTTTGATGCAAACCATTGAATGGAAAAACGATGAAGCGATTATTTTTGGTAAAAAAATCATCACTAAAAGGAAAGTGGCCTGGTATGGGTCGGAAGCCTTTGAATACACCTATTCAAAAACCACAAAATTAGCATTGCCATGGACACCAGCCTTACTTGAATTAAAAGGTACCATAGAAAAGATTACGGGAGAAACTTTCAATTCTTGTCTTCTAAACCTTTACCACAATGGCAATGAAGGAATGGCCTGGCACAGTGATGGAGAAAAAGACTTGAAAAAAAATGGAACAATTGCTTCATTGAGCTTTGGAGAAGAAAGGAAGTTTTCTTTTAAGCACAAGGTGACTAAAATTAAAAAAGAGTTAATTTTAGAAAATGGAAGCTTGTTATTAATGAAGGAAAATACCCAAACAAATTGGCTTCATCGCTTACCTCCTTCAAAAAAAATTATAAATCCAAGAATTAACCTGACTTTTAGAACAATAGTAAAATAAAGCCCGATTAATCAAAATCAATAAGCCAAACATGAAGATTTTCCCCTCAAAAATAGGTCTTGAATTGGTCATCCCCATTGGCCTTTTATTTCTCGGAATTTCTTATAAAATGTATCTTGACGAAATTTGGTTGGGTTTAGGTGTTATGCTTTTGACCAGCATCTTCTTAGGCTATCTATTTACTTCCATAAAATATGGTATTGATACAAGCGACCTGCATATTTATGGGTGTTTTGGTACACATAAAAAAATTCCAATTAAGGACATTATTAAAATCTCTGAAACCAATAATCCCATAAGTTCAGCAGCTGCGTCCATGGATCGATTGGAAATATACTATAACAAGTACGATAGTGTCCTTGTCTCTCCCAAAGACAAAGAAGAATTCATTACCAAGTTGCTAAAGCAAAATGCTGAATTAATATTATTTACAAGAAAAAATAATTAACAAATACCCATTATAAAAATCGAATGAATTGGATCCTTTTAATCATTGCAGGTCTATTTGAGGTTGCTTTTGCTTCCTGTTTGAGTATGGCAAAGGCCTCTTCTGGTAAGGAAATGTACGGCTGGTATGGTGCCTTTTTACTTTGTTTAACCATAAGTATGGCGTTATTGATCCGCGCTACACAAAGTTTACCGATCGGAACAGCTTATGCAGTTTGGACAGGTATTGGGGCTGTTGGGACGGTTTTGGTTGGGATATTTTTTTTTAAAGAACCGGCTCATTTCTGGCGATTGTTTTTCATTTTCCTGCTGATAGGCTCCATAATTGGTTTGAAGGCTGTTTCGCATTAAACATTAATTGAAGATTTAAGCTCTTTGCCGATTGGGATAAGCTTCCGACTTTATAAGTAAGGACCATCCAATAATTTAAAACTAAACCGGCTTTAATATTCTGGTTTTTCCCCCTCTATAGGGAGAGTGAAAAAGAAAGTACTTCCATTTCCAGGTATTGAATTTGCACTGATGGTTCCGCCATGAATTTCAAGAATTCTCTTGCAAGAGGCAAGTCCTATACCTGTTCCGGGTACGCGGCCATGCGGGTTCAACCTTTTCATAAAACCAAAAATTTCGTCGGTTGATTTCTGTTTAAAACCTATTCCATTGTCATTGACAAAAACAGTGATTTTATCTCCTTTTTCCTCAAATTCAACAGAGATTACCGGATCTGCTTCAGAACGGTATTTTATAGCATTACTAAATAGATTTTGAAAAAGTCGAATCATCTGGATTTTATCAGCCACTATTACTGGCAAAACTGGTATATTGAAGGTAGCATTGTTTTCTTTCGCCTGAACTTCTATCATTTCAAGGGCTAAACTACAGACCTCATTCAATGAAACCTCTTCAAATTCATTCTCGTTTCCATCAATTTTGGAATAATCGAGCAAATCTTTGATCATAAGTTTCATCCTTTGGGTATTTTCTAAAATAAGGGAGTAATACATCTTACCGTCGGTATCAGGGGGCAGATGTCCTTCTTTTTCTAATAATCCCACCAAACTAGAAATCGTATTTAAAGGAGCTTGCAAATCATGCGAAGCAGTATAGGCGAAATGTTCCAGCCCTTCATTTACCTGTCTAAGCCTTTCGACAGTTTGTTCCGCTTGTTTTCTTGCCTTTATCAGCTCTACCTCGTATTGCTTTCTTTGGGTTATGTTCAATACTGAAAATCTAAAAAAAGGCGACTCATTGGAGCTTTTAAAAATTTGCATACCATTTAATAAGGTGGGCAATCGCCTTGAATCTTTCCCCTTAAGTTCAATATTGATTTCAGAAATTTCTTGATGAATATGAAGCAGGGGCATTATATGTGTTTCGAAGTAAATTTTCTCTCCCATACCCAACAAATCCTGAAAAGACTTTTGAAGTACAATTTCATTTCTTTCATATCCCAGCCACTTTAGCAATGTACTATTTATGTTGACAATTTTTCCGTCCGCACCAGTGGTCATATAACCAAAAGGGGCATTTTGGTAAAGGTCTTCAGAATCTTCTGTAAATCCTTGTTCTATCAATTTCTGTTGGCTAAATAAGATTCAATACTTGAAACAACTTGATCAGGAGCAGTCAGGTGAGGACAATGCCCTGAAGAGTTCAATAGTACATATTTACTTTCTTTAATTTGTTGATTTACAAATTCCCCTACCCTAACTGGGGCAATAACATCGGGATGGCTTTGAAGAATTAAAGTGGGAATAGACACATTTTCTAAATCCGCTCTATTGTCTCCCATAAAAGTTACCTTGGCAAAATGCTTGGCTATATTAGGATTCATCGAGCAGAAACTATTCTTTAATTCTTCGGCATATTCAGGCAACTCAGGATTGCCTATAATTATTGGCGTAATAAAACTAGACCAACCTAAATAATTACTATCCAAAGTTTCAATTAATTCATCAATATCCGCTTTGGTAAAACCTCCAAAATAATCATCGCCATTGGTGTAGCAGGGTGAGGGCCCTATCAAAACCAATTTATCAAATAGATCAGGCCTTTCGGTAGCAGCCAGTATTCCGATAATACAATTTACAGAATGACCAACAAATATCACCCTTGAAAGATTAAGTTCAACAATCATTTCAATCAGATCCTGAGTATACCCTGTAAGTGAACTGTATTTTTCAAAATCATAAGCGCTTTGATCTGAATTACCAGAGCCTACAAGATCAAATAAAATAATCTGGTAATCCATCTCGAAAGCAGGGGTGATAAATCGCCACATATTCTGATCACAGCCATACCCATGGCCAAAGACCATAGGTTGCTTACCGTTACCAATTATTTTTACGTTGTTTTTTACTATTTTATCTATACTCATAGTCGTTATAGCATCAATGATATCTATTCATTAACAGCTGATTAAGGATGAATTTTACTAGGTGATTTTTGTTCAAACAGATTTATTTTTTGTTCGGTTAAAAAGATACAAGTGAGGTTTCCCATTTGCGTGTTTTTTAAAAAGTGTCTAAAATGAAACATTTACTCAAAACACTTCCAGATTACAATTCTGTAACTTCACAAAAATTTATGGTGATAAATCAAGAAGTTTGGCAGCAAAAATCAAACCATTTTTCGATTCCCATACCAGCTATTGAAACTTATTTCCATTCCTGTTGGAGATGCATTTAGTCCTAAATAATTCACAAATTAATTTTAACAAATGGAAAACACCTCAGTGTCAGTAATAACGGTCATAGGTACAGCTCTGATCCCTACACTGCAAATAGAAACAAAAAAACCAGTTTCATAAAGTTTTACCTTTGTGAAACTGGTCAAATAAATTTAATTTTTTAGAAAGCAGTGAAAATATTATTTTTCAGGCACCCATAGTACTGCATCAGCTACAACTGTACCATCGGCACCTTCTGTACTTACAGTAACAAAGGGATTAGTACCTACTTCCAAGGTATGAGTACCTACATTTACCCACTCCCCTCTTGTTTGGCCTTCAACTCTAATGTCCGATTCTTTTACAAGAACTTCATTTTCTGCTTTCCCGTCAGAAACAATAATTTTCGTCTGACTTGTTGCATCCTCTGTTCCTGAGAAATAGACATAAATATCATACTTACCATTTTCTACCACTTTTGGACTAAAACGGACTGTACTAATGGAGTTGCCATTGCCTGCGTTCTTCAAAAGTGTAGGACCATATCCATGTCTATTTTGAATTTCCCAATCTCCAGTAACAACTACAACCTCATCATCGTTGTCTACTAGAATCTCAGCTGTACTTCCATCTGCCAAAGGGTTAGACTTAAGCTCTTCCTGTAATTTTTGGATGGACAAGTCCTGAACTGTTAGCCCTTCATCCAATGCCAGACTTGCCGCAACTGCAGCAGACTGCCCCAATACCATAAACACCGGTTCCATTCGAATAGAACCATAGGCAATATGACTGGCAGAAAGGGCAACTGGTACAAGCAAGTTTTTTGCCTCATTGGCTTTAGGTATAATAGACCTGTAAGCAATTGGATATGGGCCAAAACCACCTATTTCCACATTGCCTTCATTTTTCACCATTTTTTTTCCATCCTTCTCTACAACTACACGTTGGATATTATGCGAATCCATGGTATAAGCAGCCATCCCAACTCCATCTTCAACGACCTCTTCTCCCACACAATTGGCTTGAGTCATTACATATTCACCCACCATTCTTCTCACCTCGCGCACATAAAGTTGGGGAGACCAGTGATCCGTGTCAACATATTCGTCTTTTGGATATCCCCAATCCTTAATGAAATCTTGAAGCTCTTTGGGAACTCTTGGGTCTGTTTTGTAAAAATATAGCAGTGATTTGGTATACAAAGTATGGGCGTCAATAATTTCTTGCCTTTTCTCATAACTTCCTTCAGGATATTCGTGATTCATCCCTATCATATCAGTAGAAAAGCCTCCCCTATTATTAATATCTGTTTTATTATTGGGCATTCTACTCCAGATAAAATACTGGTTAATGGTTCTCTTATCCGGCTGAGCCTCAAAAAGCCTCACCAAAAGGTCGAACATCGAAGGATCGTAACCTTCGGGTTCAGTAATTTCTATTCTGTTATCCGGGTCATTGGTCAGGCAAATCCTATAATTATAGGCTTGAATCATATCATCTCCGGTACCATCCTCTGCAAGTTTACCGTCACTTATGCCCCAAAGGAGTCCACTGGAAGGATCTCCCGGTACTTTATAGGGATCCACCCCATCCGGAAATTGATGTCCATTCATTAGCTGCACACCATTATAAGTCTCACCATAGACTTCATTGGCTTCCCTGCCAATGGCATAAGTTACTCCTGCCTTGGCCATTAGATCCCCTTCATAAGTGGCATCTATAAACATCTTGCCTGCTACCTCTCGTAAAGGCTCTGTAAGATTTGCTGCGTTTTCAATTGAAATTTTGGTAATTGTCCCATCCTTATTCTCAACATCTTGAATCCTAAAGCCATATTGAACGGCAATACCGGCACGGTCCAGATAATCTTGAAAAGTGGCTTTGGCTACGCTTGGTTCAAAAATCCATTGCTCAAATTTCCCATAATGGTCCCCAAGTTTTCTATAAAAATCCCTGGAAAGTCCGGTTACTGCAAATTTATTTCCAATATCTGTATAACCTAAACCTCCGGTGGTCAGCCCACCCAAATGATGGCTGGGCTCAATTAACAAAACGGATTTCCCCATTGTTTTAGCAGTGTAAGCTGCAATGATTCCGGAAGAGGTTGCTCCATACACGACCACATCGTAAACTTTTTCCTCCGATTTTTCGGGAGGTGAACAAGAACTCATGATGCTTGAAAAAACCAAGCATAGTAAACCTAAATAGTTAATATATTTTCTCATTATTTTTATCAATTGGTTTTTGTAAATACAATTAATCTCAAATCCATTACTTGGCTACCCGGTATATCGAGAGCCGTCAGGGATAAGGTGGCTTCACCTTTTTCTAGGTAGATTTCCCCTACTTGCATGGCTTTGAAATCTTTCACATAAGACTCCATTCTTTTAACTCGGTCATTCTCCATACCTTGTAAAGGTGGGTCATGTGCCAGTTCCACTTTTCCATCAACATAATTCTCTCCTAATTGAAGCCTAAAAGTGGAGCCTATATCTTCCTGTGGACAAGTATAATATAGTTCGACCTCATATTTCCCAGGCTCTATCACTTCTACGTTCCAAGTAATGCTGTCTTCCAAACTTTGCCAATTCTCAAAAAATGAGTCATTAGGAAAGCGGTTAGATCTCTGGACTCCTCCATGTGCATCTCCATCTCGGGCAGGCATTTGAGTGTACTTAGCCCCGGGTGCACCTATGGTAAATGAACGCGCTTTAAGGTCATTTTCTAATTCATTGGCCATTTCATTTTCCCAAGTATCTTTTGCTGAGCTAAGTTTGGCTGTTAATTCCGGCTTACTATCTTGTATCGGATATTGTTGATATGGATCCTTGTTCATATCAAACAAGTTCCCTTCGTGATCTAGTAGAAAATCCTGGGTCCTTAAACTTGTTCGATTATTCCAATGGCGATAAATGATTCTATCCTCCCATGTCGCATTTTCATTGAATATTAATGGTTTTAAACTTTTCCCGTCAAACGACTTATCAGGATTGTAAGAAATCCCCAATAAATCCATCAAGGTTGGAAAAAGATCAATTGCGCCGGCAATTTCCTTTATAAGTTTTCCTTCAGGAATTGTTCCTTTCCATTGCATAAAAAAAGGGCTTCTTACTCCTCCTTCATCTGTAGAACCTTTTCTTCCTTTCATTCCTCCATTCCATCTAAAACTATTGGGACCATTGTCACTGAAATAAATTACAAGGGTGTTTTCCTCAAGCTTTAGCTTTTTTAACTGTTCCATCACCCTCCCCACATTCCAATCGATATTTTCACACATTGCCAAAGCTGCCTTTGTAAAATCCGGATCTTCTCCAATGACAAGGCTATCAAGCATTTTGTTAGAAAAAGGATCATACCAACGGTCAGGAACTTGCATGGGTGAGTGAGGAGTATTAAGTGGCAAGTAAACCAAAAATGGTTTGTCTTTATTCTCTTCAATAAACCCTATAGCCTTGGAAGTAAGGTCATCTGCAAGGAACCCCTGCCCTTGCACGGGTTTTCCATTGTGTTCTAATGTAGGGCTAAAATAATTGCCCCAATGCCCGCTACAAAAGCCATAAAATTCATCAAAACCTCTCGCATTGGGATGATAAGGGTGTTGCATACCATTGTGCCATTTTCCAAAGGCACCTGTTACATACCCTTCCGATTGAAGAATTTCAGCAAAGGTTGTTTCATCAAGATCCAGCCTTTCTTGGCCTGCTGAAGTACCGCTTACTCCGCCACGCAAATGGTACCTGCCGGTTAGCATTTCTGCGCGAGTTGGAGAGCATACAGGTGAAACATAAAAACGATCAAAACTGATTCCTACTTCACCCAGCTTGTCTATATTTGGTGTTTGTAAATTAGGGTTACCCGTAAAACTTAAATCTCCCCATCCTTGATCATCCGTAAGAATGATCAGTATGTTTGGCTTGACTATTCCCTTGTCTTCAGAATGGCATGCGTAAAAAGCACTCATACAACATAAAAATACAAAGATCTTCCAGGTAAATTTTACGGATAACCCCATATTTATAACAATTAAAATTTAATTACACTGTAGGTGGTAAACCAAAACCTACTTAAAAACTACTTGTCATAGCTTTAAATTTTTCACTTAGATTGAATTAATTTTCTATGTTAGTTCAAATCTTATTGAATTTTATCGGCAATGGTCAAAACCTGACCATCTTCCAATAATTTTGTTTTCAATTCAGAATAAGGAAGCTCTTGAACACTTATTTCTTTATCTATAGACATTACAGCTGCTGTGGCAGCAGATTGACCCAATATCATAAATACAGGTTCCATTCGAATGGATCCAAATGCTATATGACTTGCGGAGACAGCTACAGGTACTACTAGGTTTTGAATTTCATCTTCTTTAGGCACTAACGATCCATAAGCAATTTCGTAGGGCTGCTTAAGGTGTACACCGATATCACCTTCATTTTGAACATGACCATTTTCATCAACATATCGTTGGATATTGTGCGAATCGATACTGTATGATCCCATACCTACTGATTCAGGAGTAGGTCTTTTCTGCATCAATTCGTTTTCAGTCATTACATACTTTCCAACCATTCTTCGAGCTTCTCTTACATAAATTTGATGAGGCCAGTTGCCATTGTCTGTGAATTCGTCTTTAGCCAAACCCCATTTTTTAAATTCATCTTGAGTTGCTTTTGGAACTCTTGGATCATTGGCTACATAATATAACAATCCTTTTTGGTAATCTTCATGTTCTTTTATGATCTCTCTCCTGCGTTCGTAACTGGCCTCAGGATAATCGTAATTCATCCCGATATTATCAGAACTAAAGGGCCCGTGATTATTGGTATCTGTTTTCTTATTTGGGATCATGTCAAATTTACCAAACCACTCATCCCATCCGGCATCGAAAATCCGTCCAAGCAACTCATATTCGCTTGGATCATAATTGTCCGGCTTTGGGAATGGAACTTGGTTGTCAGGATGTACAGACATACAAGTCCTAAAGCAGTAAGCCTGAACTTTATTATCTCCTTCACCTTTCACACCGGGATCTTCACCACTAATTCTTGGCAGTAAGCCAGATGAAGGATCCCCTGGAACCACGTAAGGATCGATGGGTTGACCCAAAACTTGAAAGTGATGTCGGTGATGATAAACCCCTGTTTGCACTCCATTCCATTCTTCACCATATACATCGCTGGCTTCTCTTCCCACATGGTAACTTACACCTGCAGCGGCCATTAAATCTCCTTCGTAGGTTGCATCAATAAACATTTTTCCTTTAAACTCTTTCCCGCTTAAAGTACGGATGGCTGTAATTCTGTCATTCTCTACCGTTACGCCTGACTCCCTGTCCAGCCATTCATCTCGAAGGACTTCTATACCTAATTCCTCAACCCATTCATCGTAGACTTCTTCTGCCACATGCGGCTCAAAAATCCACATGGTTCTGAATTTACCATCGATGGCCGGGGTTCCTTGACCTTTGTTTCCGAAGTCACTTTGTGCCTCCCATTGCCATGCATCATCCTCAGCATACTTATCATATACGCGTTGGTAAAATTCACGCGACAAACCACCAATCACTTCTTTTTTTCCGGTATCTGTCCAACCCAATCCGCCGGAAGTTAAGCCTCCTAAATGCTTGTCAGGGGAAACCATAATTACTGATTTTCCCATTTTTTTTGCTTGAATGGCTGCAGTTACCGCACCGGAAGTCCCTCCATAGACGATTACATCCGTAATTTCTTCCTGTTCAGCAGCCGGGCCGCAAGCCATAAACACCCAAACAAGTGAGAGGCTTAAAAAGACAGACTTGATAATACCTGTTTTTCTCATAATTTTAATTAGTTTATTGTTTTATATATAAATTCATTTGCTCCAATTCTCAATCTTCTGAGGCTCAGGCTTCGAAATGGACTGGTTAATGCTAACATTATTAATCAATATTAATAGCTTTATAAGCTTCCTTTTAACAGGATACCAACCAACACCTATCATCCACAAAAAACTGATAATAGCTCCTTCAGCTGCAGTACAGGATGCTATTTCCAATAATGTTTTGAAGTGTATATTGGGTTGATTTGATATTCCTTGCTCTTCAGATTTTTTTTTAATTCGCCTTCTATAAACTTCTTTCTAAATGATTCCTATCAAGAATCGATGAGAGGTCATGAAATTATTTTTTATAATTCAGGATTTGATTGTCTCCAAGAAGCGTCTCCCTCAATAAAGAATAATTCACATCCTGCACCGCAACATCCTGGTCTATGGCTAAGGACGCTGCCGTAGCTGCAGATTGACCCAAAACCATAAAGACCGGTTCCATTCTAGCAGATCCAAATGCTACATGACTGGCACTTATACAAACCGGTACGAAAAGATTTTCCTTCTCCCCTTTTTTAGGTACAATTGACCGGTATGGAATGGGATAAGCTGTTAATCCTCTGGCTTCAAAATTACCTTCATTCTGAACATAGCCATTGTGATCTACATAGCGTTGGACCATGTGAGAATCCATCCCATATGAACCCATACCTACGCCATCTTCTACCTGGGGGACCAAACCTTCACAATCTGCTTGAGTTATTACATAGTCACTCACCATTCTCCTGGCTTCTCTCACATACAGTTGTGGGGTCCATCCGTTTCTATCTTTGAACTCATCTTTTGTCATTCCCCATTTAGATACCACCTCTCTAACTTCCTTTGGAATTCTAGGATGATATGCCAAAGACCACATCAAACCCTGCTGGTATTCCAGCTGCCTTTGGGCAAAAGCTTCTCTTTCTGCATAACTTGCTTCCGGATAATCGAAATTCTGACCAATAAAATCTGTTGAAAAACCTTTCTGATTGTTGGTATCTGTTTTTTTATTGGGCATTGGGGTATTGATCCAAGGAACCAAAGGATCACCATAATGGTACATCTCCTCAATTGGCCCATTAGCTGCCTCATAATTTCTAAATAACAACTCAAACTCTAGTTCCTTATAGTTGTCTGGCTTTTTAAATGGTATCCTATTCTCAGGATGATTGGTTAAGGTCATCCGGTAGCAATAGGCTTGAATACCTTTGTCAGCTGTCCCGTCGATTCCCGGCCCTCCTTCAATTATAAAAGGCAATAATCCACTGGAAGGATCACCCTTAACAATGTATGGGTCAACTCCGGGTACAAAATTGTGGTGAATGGCATTTCTGGACACATTCCCTTTTAAAGTAAGGTTATATTTATTGGCCTGAACACCATTTAATGTTTCTCCATATTGACTATTCGCCTCTCTTCCAGTTGTATAACTCACTTCTGAAGCAGCCATTAAATCTCCTTCATAGGTAGCATCCATAAACATTTTACCGGAATAAGTCTCTCCACTTTCCATGGTTATAGAAATAATTCTATTGTTGTGAGACCTTACACCACTTGGCCTATTCAGGCGTTTTCCTATCACCAGGGTAACTTCTTCTGCTGCCAACATTTCATGGTAAACTTTCATGGCTACGGAAGGTTCAAAAGTCCACATGGCATCTTCACCATCATTAGATCTTGTTTGGTCTGGTCTGGATAAATACTCCAATCGATCTTCATATTTCCATGTTTCGGGATCCTTGTAGTATTCCATTATATTTTGATAGAACTCTCTGGAAATACCTCCGATAACATCTTTGTTACCTATATCAGTTGCTCCTAAGCCACCTGTTGTCAAACCGCCTAAATGGTTTGAGGGCTCGATTAATATTACTGATTTACCCATTCGAGACATTTGAATGGCCGCTGCTACTCCTCCGGACGTACCCCCGTAAATAACCAGATCATAAGTAGGACTTTGGGCTTTCACCGTAAAAGTATTAGTCCCGAATAAAAGAAGTAACAAAACAGTAAATAGGTGTTTCATAATTTAAAATTTTTAATTGGTCATCAGAAAATGGTAATATTTTTATCTAAATTCTGAAATTTAAAATCACTGGAATTCGAGCCTATCACATGGCTGCTGATAAATGTTCATTCAACTGATTCAATAGTTTATCAGCCAATTCGGAGTTTTCTTCATATAAATTATTGGATTCCCCCGGGTCTTCTTCCAAATTATAAAGCTCTCCGGGAGATACAAAAGGATATTTCCCCAGCCCTATTACCTTCCATTTTCCCTGTCTGAAGGCGTAGGACTCCCCACTTCCTCTAACCACCACAGACTCCCTCTTTTCCATACCTTCACTCTCCCCATAAAAAGCCGGCAATAAATTATAACCATCCCTCGAAGCTCCTTCAGGTATCTTTTCACCCACTAAAGCGGCCAAAGAGGGTAAAACATCATTCAAGGCGATAAGTTGGTCGCTAACAAGCCCCTCAGGAAAATTACCTTTCCAGCTGGCAATTAAGGGAGTTCGAACACCTCCCTCATTAACCGACCATTTGGTTCCTTTATAAGGGTAATTCGGTTGATGAGCATCAGGATTTATCTCTTTATTCACATTGGAAGGACTATTTGAATGGGATTCCCCCTCTTGTCCGGCATGGGTAGTAATAAACTGTGAACCATTGTCACTTGCAAAAATGATGAGGGTATTCTCTTTCATGCCTAGCCTCTCTAGCTCTTGCAATAATTCCCCTATATAATAATCAAGTTCGAATACATAATCCCCATAGGGCCCTGCCTCTGTTTTACCCATAAACTCATCAGAAACAGCCAAAGGAATATGGGGTACATAGGGGGAGTAATAAAGAAAGAATGGTTTGTTTGCAGGTTCGCTTTTAAATTTCTGAAGGAAATTAATACTTTCCTTAGTAATAAGAGGTAGAAATCCTTCTAAAGGAATTTTCATAAGCTCTTTTTCCGGTGAGGCTGCCTCAGTAGTATACAAATCATGCTGAAGAGCACCCACAATTTGCTTGTCCTCAAAAAGCCAACATTCACTGGCACAACTGAAACCTAACCAGTGTTGGAAACCTCGATCCATGGGTCCATCAGTTAATGGTTGGTTGAAATCTATATTTGCACCATTCTGCTCATGGTGAAATTCCCCATAACCTACTGGAACTTCACCATCAATGGTAGGAAAAGTAGTACCCAAATGCCATTTTCCAAAGCCTACCGTCTGGTACCCTGCGTTTGCAAGCATTTGAGGCAATGTTAAAGTCTCCTCACTGATCATTGAGGGTTCATAATTTCTCATCACCCCACTTTTTTTCCAACTTCTCCAAGGATACTCACCAGTCATTAGAGCATACCTACTAGGGGAGCAGACAGAAACAGGGCAATAGGCTTCCGTGAACCGGACTCCTTCTTTTGCCAATTGATTCAAGTTGGGAGTAAGGGTTTTGGATTTTGAGTTGTATACTTCCAAATCACCATATCCCAAGTCATCTGCAAAAATAAACAAGATATTGGGTAAATCTTTGCCAACTATTTCTTTATCCTGGGATTTGCATGCAGCCAATAGAAAAGTAATCACCAAAACCAAGCATCCTAATAACCTTGGTATTTTAAAAAATAATATTTGTTTCATTAATGTTTTCTTCATTCGTTTAGCGTCTTCTCTTTCGTTTTTAATAATTGAGGATTTTGCCCTGCCACTGTTATGGACTATTTATTTTCACTCCCAAATAAAATTTGTGAGAAAATTATTTTCTAGGTCACTATTTTGTCTCTATTCGGACCATCCAATGGTTCATTAAAATAACAAGTTTTTTGCAATTATAAATTAGCTTTAAATACTCTAATACTTTATAAATTCTTAACATAAATTTTGATTAGCTATGGTAATATTATGAATCAGGAGGTTTACCATCTTTCCCAAGAACTCAAAAATGTCAATATTTTCATAGGCATGCTGAAAAGAGAAACCACTAGTCAAATTTCTGTTCAAAAGAGAATTTCCTGCTCCAGGCACCTTGACCTGAAACAGGAAACTCAATTGTATTTTAAGTCATTTTTTTAATAGAAATAAGCTTTTAACATCAATAACCAGGATTCTGAGTCAAAGCGGTATTTGTCTCTAATTCTATTCTAGGAATTGGCCACAAATAATCTCTTTCCGGATTGAATGCTCTTGTTTCTACTACCACCATTTCACTTGCATTGCTGATATTGTCATAGGATGGAGTGCCCATTTCATCTATCATAGGTGCAGAATTCAACCATCCACCTTCACCATACCTGTTTACTCTTCCTCTTACAGGACCCGGAATCACATCTTCTGCTATCCTCCATCTTCGGATGTCAAAATACCTGAAACCTTCCATTCCCAATTCATGCCTTCTTTCCTTTCTAACAATATTTCTTAACTCTCCCTGGGTTTTCCCGGCCTCTAGCAATGGCATTTGTACCGATTCCCTGGAGCGAATGGCATTGATTGCTTCATATACAGATTCATCCAACTGATTTAATTCCACCTTTGCTTCCACATAGTTCAGCAAGACCTCACCTAGTCTGAAAATGGTTAGGTTTTGATCTGAGGATCCCACATCCGTAGGATAATTGGCCACATCGACATGCTTCCTATAAAGATAGCCTGTAAAGGATGCATAAGCATGTTGAGCTTCTATGTTAGGAACCCTTATCATTTCATCTCCTCTAAATTCCCAAGTCATAGTACTGTCTCTATGCGTCTCATAGATCCAATTTACCAAACGGGATCCAGGTAAGACCAAGGTATGACCTAACCTAGGGTCTCTGTTCTCAAATGGACTATTGGGCTTGTAAAGAGGTGACTCATCAATCGGTAAACCATCAATACAGTGGTAAGTATCTACCATATCTTGAGGTGGTTTTTTATTTGAATGCCCTAAAGCCATTCTGGACCAAAAATTCCTTGGCATATTGTGAGTAGCTACTCCACGAAGATATTGAATCCTCATGATCACCTCTGGGGAATTATCTCCAGCAAAGGTGAACATCCCCTGATAATCAGGATCAATTTGATAAGCTCCGGAGTCTATAAGCTCCTTGGCTGCAGAGGCCGACACTTCCCACCTTTCGTTCCATAATGCCACTCTAGATATCAATGCCAAAACGACCCCTTTGGTCACTCTTCCTTTATCGGAGGCATTCATGGGTAAATAATTTTTTACCTCATCTAATTCTGAAAGCACAAAATCGATCACAGCTTCTTTTGAAGCCCTAGGGGTTTGTGAATCCTCCAATGTAAGCGTGCTTGTTATCAAGGGTACATCTCCATATAGCTCTGCCAAATAGGAATAAAAGAATGCCCTTAAAAATCTCGCTTCACCAACCAACCTATCATAGTCATCGGGATCCATTTTTTGCCTAAGCTCAATACTTTTAGAAGTAATATAATTCACTCTATTTATTCCTCTGTAGAAATGAGACCAAAAACCATTGGTAAAGCCATTATCAGCATTTTGTTCTCCTCTTCCTAAGGCTTGAAGGGTACTCCCATTTCGATCCCATCCATCGTCTGAGGCAAAGTCGAAAGATAAAAACCAAGCGATTCCTGCAGGAAAATACCACAGTCTATTGTACACCCCAGTGACAGCCATTTCCAACTCAGTTTCATTGGCAAAGTAGGTTTCGCTTGAAGGAGAGTCCAAAGGTAACCGCTCCAAATATTCATCATCACATGCTGTGGTCAAAATCAAAGCAGGTATTAATATTGTGTATATTATTAATTTTTTCATCAGTTTCAAGTGTTTAGAAATTAACATTCAAACCCAAGGTATAGGTAGCCATCTGGGGATACCAACCTCCATTACTAACCGGAGCTTCCGGATCATAACCTTCATAAAAATCATGTACCGTAAACACATTCCTACCACTCAAATACATCCTTAGTCCTCTAATATTAAGCTTGGACAAGACTGTTTCTGAAAAAGTATAACCTACTTGAATATTCTGCCCCCTTAAATAAGCAGCGTTTCTCATCCAAAAACTTGAATTCTGCTCATTATTGGTTTGATTCCAGGCTAGCCTAGGATAAGCAGCATCAGTATTGGCGGGAGTCCAACGGTCCTTATGCTGTTCTTGTACTGTACCTCCTAGGTAGAATGGCATGATCCCTTGACCATACATGTAGCCATCAGCTTTTCCAACCCCTTGTAGAAATACCGATAGGTCAAACCCTTTATAGTCTGCACTAACTCGAAGTCCAAAAGTATGTCTTGGTATGGGGCTGCCTATCACAGCAAGGTCACGGTCATTGATCATACCGTCTTCATCAATGTCTTTGTATTTGATATCACCGGGAGCTATATTTCCAAATTGGTCCGCATGATTGTCTACTTCTTCTTGTGTTTGAAATAAGCCCTGATCAACATATCCAAAGAATGAACCAATAGGATAGCCCTCCCTGTTCACTGTCAAACCTGTATTCTCTATTCCTCTCATGTCTATGATTTCATTTCGGACATCGGAATAGTTTACCATGATGCTATAATTCAATTCCCCTACTTTGTTTCTGTAGTTTACCATTAAATCATAGCCCTTATTTAAGACCTCGCCTGCATTTTGGAAAGGTGCACTTAGTCCAAGGGTCTGTGGGATATTTAAAGCCAAAAGAATATCCTTGGTTCTTCTGATATAATAATCTGCAGAAACATCTAGTTTACCCCAGAGATTAAAATCCAAGCCTATATCAGTGGTCTCTGTTGTTTCCCACTTTATGGAGGAATTGGCCATACTATTCAAGGCGGCCCCAGGAGAGTTTTCCCCATTAAAGGTATAATCCTGACTACCACCACCTAAGGACATAAAGGCAGCGAAAGGGTAAAGTCCAATATTTTGATTTCCTAATTGACCCCATGAAGCACGTAATTTTAATTGGTCAATTATGCCAGAATAAGGCTCCATAAAGCTTTCTTCAGACACTCTCCATCCAGCAGAAAATGAAGGAAAAACACCCGACCTGTTCCCTTCAGCAAACCTAGAGGAGGCATCCCTCCGTACATTCCCTTCCAAAAGGTATCTTTCATCAAAATTATAGGTAACCCTACCGAAAACAGATTGTAAAGCCCAGTGAGAAGCGGCACCTCCTGTTCGCTCGTTTGCCCTGTTTCCTGCATTGATCTGTTCATATTGAGGCAAGGGAAACACTTCTCTATAAGCTGAAATCCATGCATTGGTTTGATCTTCCTGTTGATAGCCAGCCGTCACACCAATGGTGTGAACCTGATTAAAAGTTTTGTCATAAGTCACTATTGCTCGGAGGTTATTGTACCACTCTCTAGTATAGCTTTCTGACAATGAATTTCTTTGTGGCACAAAGTGCGTAGGAGTAACTCCGTCTCTGGCATAAGTTTGCGTGATATTGGAGAAAACTTTGCTATGTGGGTTCCAGAACTTTGGGGCGTACATTACTTCAGCATTTAGCCCTTCGGAAATTTTGTAATTCAGTCGAAAGTTCAAGATGGCATCAAGGCTCTCATTTGTGTTTAGCCCTCCATCTTTAGCCCTTGCTAATGGGTGGTCTCCATTCCAGCCTTCACCATAGCGCCCGTTTGAGAGTATTCCCACTTCATTGGATGGAATTCTTCTCATCCAGTGAAAAACATAACTTGTGCCACTGGAAGGTTGTTTTTGGAAAGCCCTTCGCAAAAAGATATCCGTAGAAAGTGTCAATCTTTCTGAAACGTTTATGTCTGAATTGAGCCTTAAATTAAAACGATTAAAGCTAGTATTTGGAATAATTCCTTCCTGATCCAGATAACTTACAGAAGCAAATAACTTTGACTTCTCACTCCCTGCATTGATGCTTAAATTGTGATTTTGCATGAATGCAACATTGCTCATAGTAATCTCTTGCCAATCGGTATCCGGATATTGGTCTGATGGCATCCCGGCTTTATAAGCTTCAATAAACTCATCTGTATATTGAGGATCATTACCTACATTGGTAAAAGCTTCATTCGCCATTTCCATGTGATCAATTGCTCCAACAATTTCCGGAAGTTGAGTAGGTACCTGAAAACCGGCATACATATTATAATTTACCCTTACCCCTTCAATACCTCTTTTTGTAGTAATCAACACCACACCATTGGCTGCTCTCGCCCCATAAATGGCAGCAGAAGAAGCATCCTTTAATATTGAAATACTTTCAATCTCATTCGGGTCAACATTATTAAGGCTTGTCTCTATTCCATCCACCATCACTAGGGGATTAGAATCTCCAAGGGTCCCTACCCCACGAATCCGAATAGAACCTCCATCACTCCCGGGTTGCCCACTTCGCTGAGTTACTGTGACTCCCGGAGCGATGCCTTGCAAGGCCATAGACGTTTGCCCCACAGGTTGATTCACTATCTCTTTGGAGGTTATTGAGCTCACAGCCCCGGTCAAGTTTACTTTCTTTTGTGTGCCATAGCCTACCACAACTACCTCATCCAAAGAAGACAAGTCTTCAGTCATGGTTACTTCAATTTCACTTCGGTTACCCACTGAAACAACTTGTTGTTGGTAACCAATAAATGAAAAGATCAACACTGCATTTTCCGGGACTTCAAATGAAAAATTACCATCAATATCGGTGGCTGTACCTATATTGGTTCCCTGAACCAAGACAGTAGCACCTGGAATCCCCTGTCCATTGCTATCCACAACTCTCCCTTTGATAGGACGTTCCTCAATCAAGATTTCAATATTGCCTCGCTCATCCTTATAATTTCCTTTGGCCACATAAATAGAATTGTCTACTTGCTTGAACCTTAAATCTGCAGCCAAGGCTATATCCACCAACAAATCATTTATTGATTGTCGTTTATTTTTTAAGTTTAAATTTGGGTTATTGTCTAAAATTTCTTCAGGAAGCACGAATTGATAATCAGTTGAATTTTCAACTTTTTGGAAAATCTCCCCCAACTCCCATTGAACTTTTTTAAGTTTAATATAGGACTTATCAATGGGCCTGATCTGAGCACTTATCTCATGAGCTGCCAAGGTTGTCATAAACAAACACTGTAACAACAAGCCATATAATAGGTTTTTGGATACCATTTTTATTAGGTACAGTAGTTTTCTTTTCATAATTTTATATGATTTTAAAGGTTAAATTTTAAGATCTGCAGGGTAAATCATTTCATTTGGCGATGGGGGATTTGCCCTGCATAGGTTTATATCATAGGCTGCTTTTTTTTATTAATACTCGATTATTATCTATTTCAAATTGAAATCCCATTGAAAAACCTAATCCGGTAAGTACATCGCTAAGGTTTTTATTACGGAAAGTCCCTATTACTCTTTTATTAACATTTAGGCCCGCTTCAATTTCTATATCCACACCATACCATTTGGCAAGATCTTCTAAGATCTGTTTTAATTGAACCCTCTCAAAATGCAACATCCCCTCTTTCCATCCTATCACTTTGTCGATTTCAAAGGGTTTAATTTTGACCGTAGATAGGCTATCCTTTTCATCAAAAACCATCATTTGTCCGGGATTTAACTTTAGTTTATCACGACCAGTATCAATGGCTACTTTCCCTTCAGTAAGCGCCACTGCGTAAAACCCATCTCTAGCAATTGTATTGAAAGCAGTACCAAGTGCGGTGGTAGTCATTCGTTCTGTTTTTACTTGGAAAGGCCTTAAACTATCTTTGGCGATCTCAAAATATCCTTCCCCTTTTAACTCCACAAGTCTATTTTTATCCCCAAAGCCAGCAGAAAAAATTACACTGGAATTGCCATTCAAAACTATGCTTGTGCCATCTGGAAGATTTAAGGTTAGCTTTTCTCCAATGCCGGTTTTCCGCTCAATTACCTTTTCAGTAAGGGTAAGGCTCGGCTCTTCAAACTCTAAGCCTATTTTTAAAAAAATAATGCTGCCGATTAAAAGAACTATACTTGCGGCAACCCTGAAAGTTTTGTCCCATGGAATTTCTTTTATTCGAGTAGAGCTTTTTGTAATTGAATTACGAGCATGGATTTTTTGAAGAAGCTCGTTATAATCAGTCTGGTCTTCATCTCTTAAGGAACTGTTATCCCAAGTCTTTTTAATATGATCCTCAAGAAACTTCCTGGCCTCGGGTTTTTCTAACCAAGCCAATACTTGTCTAGTTTCCTCAGGACTAGCCGTTTGATTTAAAAATTTAGTGATGATCTCTCTTTCCAATGGGTTTATTGTTCTTTTGTATATAAACCATCAAAGCTTATATTTACTTAAAGAAAAATTAAAAAAAAACACAAAAAGTTAAAATATTAAGTCTACACCAAACGCATGCAATTAATATTTTGCAATATTACGAATCAAAATGTGCTATCAATACAATATATTGAGCATGAAAACCAAACTCAATGTAGGATTGTGAAGCATATTACTTTTTAAAGATTTAGAAGCCAAATAGATATGATGTTCAATGGTTCTTTTTGACAATTTCATTTGCAGAGCAATTTGCTCACTCGTCATACCATTGAATTTATTCAATTTAAAAACTTCCTTCTGTACACTTGGAAGCCTTTCGATTTGCTCCATCATCATCCCTTCCAATTCCTTATAAGATAGGCTGTCTTCTAAACTTTCAGAAACCATCCCAAAATCACCGGACAAGCTATCAAGACTGCAATCTTTCTTCCTATCCCTTATATAATTAAAGATGTAAAATTTAACAGCTTGAAAGAGATAACTTTTAAAGGATTTTGATTCGTCCAATTTTTTCCTTCGCTCCCATACTCTGACAAAAATCTCTTGAACTGCCTCTTCTGCCAACTGCTGGTCCGCAAAAAAGGTGAGTGAAAATGCCATCAATTTTTTGGCATATCGATGGTACAACTCATCAAAAGCAGCTATATCTCCTTGTTTTAAGCAGATCAGCAAGTTGTTGTCCGTATGATTACTTAGTATGCCCATGGGTTTATTGCTTACCACCTTTAATCTCCGCTCAAAGCAATCATAAGCGGAAACAAAACTTTATTTTATGTAGACAATATAAGGTATTATAATTTAAATATAAAAATGTCTTTACCGCATATTACACCTAGTCCAATAGTTATTTACCGGTATTTTTTGTAATCCACCGGATAGCATAGTATTCACATTTTCCTTTCCCGGCATTCCTAATACCATGTGCATCCATAGCGTGTAAATAGATTAGGGAACCAGGTCCTAGCAGATAAGGAACTCCGTTAATCATTTCCTCTACTTGCCCTTGTAGGACTAGAATTATCTCCTCATCCGCATGGACATGAGGATCGTGACTCTTCTCACCTTCTTTTAAGGTGGTAATATGCATTTCCAATTCCTGCAACGTGGGTGTCGCTCCTCTACTCACATCTCTACGTCCTCCCTTTGCACTTTTTTTAAATTCCAATTGTCGGTAATTAAACTTTGTTAAGCTATTGAACTCAGGCTTAAAATCTTTCCCTACCTGCTTAGATTCCCATTCTACTACAAAAAATGAAACCGGGGAATCTCCTGAATGATGAATATTTGCAGGTTGGTCTTTAGTTAACCAAGCTACACTCCTACTTTCTAAATTTTCACTTTTCATTCCCTGATTTACCTGAAGTCCTCCAGAAAAAATTAAGACCAATTTTTCTTCCCCTTTTTTAAGTTTCAGACTTTTTCCGTCTGAAAGGCTAAAATGTTTCACCCGAAAATTATCTAAGGTTTCTGTAGGTCCGTCAAGGATAGGGCGGATTTCAGTACCTTTTTCAACATTTACTGCCATCATATTGTACTCGTAAACTGCAGAAGGAAGTGGCATTAATTGCGCTTGTACTGGGGTATTCCAAAGCATTATCAAAAAACAGGCTATATATTTCATTGATTGGGTTATTGATCATTGTAATTATCAACCAATAAAACAACATTTTATTGGTACTCCAAATCTTATTTCATATTGATTCAAACCTTTCCTTTATGACTCAGTAGAAAAAACCTTTCAAAATGAGAAAAACAACCTTCAAATATCAATCTATAGTAATAAATTCAAATCCAAAGAAATGCTTTAATGCCCTCGATTAATATTTGAAATATTTTCCCCCTCATTACGCTGATAATACCAGAATTCTAAGTTCAAGATTTTCGTTTTGATTTTTCCCAGGTGCTTTTTTGACTCCCCTTTAAAAAACGAAACAGCCCGGCAACAACTGCATAGTTCATCATACAAAAATAAAAAGGTATAAACAGTACTTTAATTCTAAGTTTTCTGTTTTCCAATACATATCCAACGAATGCAGCAGCATAAAAAAATACCTGCCCGATCATTAATAATTGATAAATAAATCCTTCATTGAGAAGAAAAAAGTTAAGTAAAAAAATGAGAATCAATAAAAAAGGAGTAATCGTCCACCTAAGAACCCTATGTGATAAATATTGAAAAAAGAGCAATGGATGATTAAACGGTGTGATCTTGAAAAACAGTCTTTTCATAGATTGCCAGCCACCTGCACTGATCCTTACTTTCCGTTTTAATTCCTCACTTGTGGAATCAGAACCTGTTTCCATCGCATATGCATCCGGCTCATATACGATTCTGTACCCATCGGAAGCAATCAGTAAGGACTGCATAAAATCGTCTAAAATAGTATCTTCAGGCAAATCTCTATATAAGGAGGTTCTAAATGCCACCAATTCACCGGCTGCTCCCACTGCTGAATAAAATTTGGAATCCATTTTTTTAAGAAAGGATTCATACTTCCAATACATCCCTTCACCTGCAGAACTTGCTGAATCTTCTTCCTCTACCAAAACCCTCTTTTCGCCGGAAACGCAACCCACATTATCATTGCTAAAATGTTTGACGATATTTTTGATGGCTTTTTTATTAAGCATGGTGTTGGCATCAGTAAATACCACAAATGGACTATCCACAAATTTCATTGCTCTATTCTCTGCGGCGGTTTTTCCTGCTCTCCTATCTTCATGAAGCAATTTTACGCTGGGGAATTCACCTAATACTTCTCTAAAATGATCATTTGATCCATCTGTAATGAAAACAATTTCAATTTTTTCATTTGGATATTCTAAGCTAAGTGAATTAACAATTTTTTCCTTAATAATATCTGCCTCATTGTAACAAGGAACTACCAATGTAACGTTCGGAATAAAATCTTCTACTGATTTGTCATCATTCTTCCTGATTAAACCTTTTAGTTTTACAAGCAATGAAATAACTATTCCATAGCCTAAAAAAGTGTATCCAACCACTGCAATTGCTATCCAAAAAACTACCTGAAGCATAAGAATATATTTAATTTATGAATTTGATTTTAAAATTAAAATTTCGATTTTGTAAAAATTTAAAGTTTGATGAAGGTAAAAGTTTAATTATATCGGATACTTTATTTTTTTAAAAATTAGAGTTCCACTATTAATTTAGCAATAAATGATTTTATTTGGTTAATATTTCGAGATTTAGCGCCCATCTCATGAAAGTTTAATTCAGAGCATGAAAAAAAATATTTCAGATAATAATACGGAGAATACTGGACATAATAAAAAAATGAATCCAGAAAATAATTCTAGACAACAGATTTCTTCAAAGATCGTGGCTCTGGCTCAAAAACTAAGCGCTTGTAACCATTCATTTTTGGGTGTCTTGCAAGATGAAGTAATATGTATTCTTAGTGCATCCGGAATTGAAACCTATCAAAATATCCCTAAAAACGATCCTTTTTACTACTTTTTAGAAAATATAAAGGAATTTAAAACGATTCATGAAATTCATAATGAAAAAGAATTAACAGGAAGCAAATACCTAAATGAGATTGGCGATATAAAATATTTGGCCATTCTGCCAATTATTAATAAAGATAATTCAACCTTAGGTTTCATCGTTGTTTTTAATGAGGAAATCCCAGCAGAAAATTTAAATGTAGCAGAAAACCTTGACTTACTTTACCCACAAGCAAAAGAAGTATTAATTGCCCAAGCCGGTGAACTTGAGGACCAAATATTAAGTAAGGCAATGGTTTTATCTCAAGACCTAATCACAATTCTAGGGTCTGATGGAAAGATAATTAAAGTCAATAAGGCCTTCAAAACGCTTCTCGGCTACGATGAAAAAGAAATTTCTGACAAACCGGTGTTGGACTACATTCATCCTGATGATGTAAAAAGCACCATGAAACAGATTCAATTGTTGATTAAAGGAGAGGAACAAACCGCTATTTTTTATCACCGATTGAAATGTCACAATGGAGAATACAAAACCTTTGCTTGGCGTGCCACTGGAGATTTAGAAAATAATTTAGTTTTTGCCATTGGGAGAGACATTAGTGAAGAAACAAAAAATAAAGAAAGGCTTTTAGCAAGTGAAGAAAAATTTCGTTCATTTTTTGAAAATAGTCAAGGGTTAATGTTAACCCATGATATGGAAGGTAATTTTTTAAGTTTCAACAGTTACGGTGCTCGTTTGTTGGGTTATACTGTAGAAGAAATGCTCACAAAAAAGCTTTGGGATATAATACCTTCAAAGTTCAGATTTGAAATAGACGATTACATCAAAGAAATTAAAGAAAATGGTGAAGCCCAAGGTTTAATGACCACTTTTCAAGCCAATGGTCAGTTGAAAGTTTGGCTTTATAGTAACAAATTGGAAAAAGATCATTTTGGTAAGCAATATGTTATAGGTAATTCTATTGATATTACGGAAAGATTACGCCTTGAGAAGAGAATCCAAAATGCCAAAGAATTTTTAAATCAAACCCATGCCATGGCTAAAATAGGTGGCTGGAAATACGACGTTGAAAAACAATCCATAAACTGGACAGACATTACCAAATCAATTTTTGGAGTTTCTGATGACTATATTCCTGATTTGGAATCTGGAATTAATTTTTATAAAGAAGGAGAAAGCCGGGACAAGGTAAAAGAAGTTATTGATTTGGCTATGCATTATGGCAAACCTTGGGATGAAAGGCTTAAAATAATCAATGATAAAGGAAAAGAAATATGGGTAAGGACACTTGGTGAAGCCCATATTGAGGATGGCAAATGCCTCTATCTTTCAGGAACCATTCAAGACATCGATGAAGAAGTCAAAAAAGAAAAACAGTTAATTCAAAAGGAACAAATGTTGGGAGCCATATCCAAAGCCACCGACGAATTACTTTCTAATAATAAACTGTATGAAGCCATTCCAAATAGCCTTGAAATCATAGGGAAATCAGTTGGTGTTGATAGAATTTATTACTTCGAAAATAGTATTGGTGACGAAGGTGAAAAATACACATCTCAACGGTTTGAATGGAGTAATGATAGTGTAGAAGCTCAAATAAACAATCCCGATTTACAGAACATACCTTTGGAGGCTTTTGGCGATTTTGTTTTTCCTATGGAAAACAATGAGGTGTTTATGGCTATAATTTCAAACCTTCCTGATGAATCCGAAACGAAACAATTTTTAGACAATCAAAATATTAAATCAATATTAACCATTCCTATTTTTACAGAAAATGGGTTTTGGGGATTCATTGGCTATGATGATTGTACCAATGAAAGAGAATGGTCAAAAGCTGAGTTGTCGTTATTAAGAAGTTTTGCCAATAGTATTTCAAACGCTATTGACAGAAATATTTTGGAAAAAAACCTGATTGAGTCCAAAGAAATAGCCGAAAAAGCAAGTTTAGCAAAATCAGAATTTTTGGCCAATATGAGCCACGAAATTAGAACTCCGCTTAACGGTATAATTGGTTTTACAGATTTATTGGTAAAAACAGAACTCGATGAAACCCAAAGTCAATACATAAACATTGTCAATCAATCGGCAGTCTCCTTACTAAATATTATTAATGATATATTAGACTTCTCCAAAATTGAAGCCGGCAAACTTGAATTAGAAATCATTAAATCAGATATTTTTGAACTGTCCGGTCAAGCCACTGACGTTGTATCCTACCAAGCCCAGCAAAAGGGGGTGGAAATGCTTCTAAACATTGAAAAATCACTTCCTAGGTTTATTCAAGTTGATGATATAAGATTAAAACAAATACTAATAAACCTTCTGGGAAATGCGGTAAAATTTACGGATAAAGGAGAAATCGAGCTTAAAATCCATACTTTAAATAAGATTGATAAAAATAAAAGAGTTATCAGATTTGAAGTTCGTGACACAGGAATAGGAATTTCAGAGGAATACCAAAAAAGGATATTCGACGCTTTTATGCAAGAAGATGGGTCTACCACAAAGAAGTACGGGGGCACAGGTCTGGGGCTTACTATCTCGAACAAACTTCTATCAATGATGGGGTCAGAGTTGCAACTTAATAGCAAATTAAATGAAGGCAGCACTTTCTACTTTGACCTAGAGCTAGTAACCGAAGAAGGAGAATTAGAGCCTCTTGCAGACTACCCACTGAATAATGTTTTAGTTGTTGATGACAATTCAAATAACCGATATATTTTAAAAGAAATATTTTCTTTGAACGACATCAAAGTCGATGAAGCAGAAAATGGTTTTGAGGCCTTAAAACAGATAGAAAGTAATGATTATGATGTGGTTTTAATGGACTTGAACATGCCCTATATGGATGGGATAGAAACCACAAAAAAAATCAGAGAAAACTTTACCAATAAAAAATCTCAGGTGCCAATTTTACTTCTGCATAGTTCTGCAGAAGATGATTATATCCTTAAACAGTGCAAGGAACTTTCCATTAATCGTCGGATTTCTAAGCCAATAAAAAACAAAGAATTGTTTGAGGCTTTAAGCAAACTACAGCCTCCTAAGCAGTCTACTTCTAGAGAAACAGTAGGGCAAGCTGACACTGGGAAAAAGGAAACAGTTGGTGCACGTGTACTAATAGCTGAAGACAATTCTATAAATATGTTTTTGGCTAAAACAATTGTCTTAAAAGTTTCCCCTAAAGTCGAGATATTTGAAGCAACTAATGGTCTTGATGCTTATGAAATGGCTACAGAGTTTTTGCCGGATATAATTTTAATGGACATACAAATGCCTATTATGAGTGGTCATGAGGCCACCAAAAAACTAAAGGAAAATCCTAAAACCAAAGATATTCCAATCATTGCTATCACAGCGGGAAACATAAAAGGAGAAAAAGAAAAATGCATGGCCTCCGGTATGTCTGATTTTGTACCAAAACCAATTGTAGAGAAAAACATAATATATATTTTTGACAGATGGTTAAATACAAAAGAAACAGAAAAAACTTCCGAAGAGGAAGAATTAAATGAAATGCCCGCAGAAAAAGATGGGGCTATCACTGAACAAAAGGACCATTTTGATGTAGACAAAGTCAAGGAATTTTTGGGTGATGAACCCGAAATCATTAAAGAGGTCCTAAAGTTAACCATCCATGAATTGGAACAATCCAAAACCGTATTGGCTAATCATTATACCAATAAAGATTTAGGTGGTCTAAGCTCCGAAGGGCATAAATTGAAAGGTTCTGCATTAACAGCAGGCCTAGGTGAGGTTTATAAAACAGCACTTGCATTGGAAGAAATGAAAACCTTGGATTTACCACTTGCCAAAAAGTTAATTGACAGCTTTGATGCTGAATATAATCTAGTAGTAGATTTAATCAATGATTATATTGCTCGGGGTAATTGAATTTACGGCCAAAATTTGCATTTCACTTTAAGGGAAAACTGGTTTAGTACCTCGACACTAACTAAAATTAAGTAAATTAAAATTGCACTTGCTGTAGTAATAGCTAGCTTACGGATACTTTAACTGGTTTGCTCAAGACATACGTAGTGCAGTAAACATTGCTTAAAAAGGATTTCTCACAGAAAATTCACACTGCTCTTCAATTGTTCTTTGTATTTTGCACCTATAGGAATTATTTTACCATCAACTACAGCCGTATCACTATCAAAATCTGTGAGGTAATAAAGATTAATCACATAAGAACGGTGAACTTGAACAAATTCAGGGTTTCCAGATAACTTATCCAAGAAATTTGAAATGGTCGATTTAATCGTATAGGTTTTATTTTTACATTTCAGACTAATATAATCACCTTTTCCTTCACAATAACTGATGTCAGAAAAAAGAATTTTCTTATATAATCTATCGTCCTTCACAAAGATAAAATCCTTGGAATAGGAATTAGGATCAATTTTTACTTCTTTCTCTTTTCGTTTTTCAATCCCTTTCAAAAATTGAGGATAACTAAATGGCTTGGGCAAATAAAAACAAGCCTCTGTTTCAAAGGCCGCAATAGCATTTTCATTATTTGCTGAAATAATAATTAATGCCCCGGTATATTGGCTATGCTTTAGAATTTCAAAACCATTCATTTCCGGCATTTCTATGTCCAGAAATAGCAGATCAATCTTTTCACGGTTTTCAACCAAGTAATTCAAACCATCTATTGCGTCAGAAAAACTCGCCAATAGTTTTAGCGATTTTGTCCTTTCAATATAATGCGAAAGCACTTTTATACTGGCCGTATCATCATCTAGGATTACACAGTTATCCATCATTTATAGGGTATTGTCATATTAAAATTATAAAAATAAAGGGAAGTAATTAGGCCGAAACCCCCTGATTTTTTTTGGGGACTTGAAGTTTACGAATTAATTTCGCAGGTACCCCTCCTACCAATGTATACGGTGCCACATCTTTTGTCACTACAGATCCGGCGGCAACGGTGGCTCCTTCCCCTATGCTCACTCCTTTTAAAACCATCGATCTGGTTGCAAGCCATGCATTGTCACCAATTGTGATCTCACCCGATTTACCAGTATCATCCCTATTGTCTACTCCATGAAAATCACCATCCATAATGATTACTTGGTTAGCAATTTGGCAATTTTTCCCTATTACAATTCGATTACTGGCGGACACTATACAAGCTGTATTGATGAAAGTCCCATCTCCAATAATTAATTCCGCACCTCTATCTGCATACAACTGGGTAACGCCCATATGGGACCATATTTTACAATTATCCCCCAAGGAAATGTCACCATATCCCTCTACTCTCAAAGCTCCTCTTACGGTAATCATTTTACCGGTGTGCTTACAATTTCTTAAGCGAAATTTCCCATTCAGCACTCGCAATATTCCATTAAAAATATCCTTGAAGACGATCATCAAGACTCGAAATTTTTCTGGAAAACTTCTGGTTTCTCTACCGTAAATTTCTTGACTTAATTGAGATAATTTTTCCGAAATCTTGCGCTGAACCATTCCTTTTGTAAATATTTAATGAATATAGAAGTGAAATTTTTAATTTCAAAAAAAAGGATAAACTAAAATTTTTATTACATTTATTTTAAAAATAAGATAAAAACGATCAATTATTTTACGTAAAACATTAAATGCCTTTGATATATAAATAAATGAAATTCATATTTAAAAAAGTACAACACCTATTTTTATTCCAATCCATTGCAGTAATATTTTTTTTTATTTCAGGGGGGAATTTATATGCACAGCAGGAAAATGATATTGAGAAATATATCAATTTAACAGAACCACTTAAAGATCAATTACCTAATTTGGATAGCTTAATAAAAATAGCTATTGCCAACCACCCCACAGTAAAAGTCAACGAGGCATTAATCGGATCAGCAGAGGCCAGAATTAAAATGGCCAAAAAATCATGGTCCAACTTAATTCGAGTATATTCTGATTATTCTTACGGTAATCAAGCAATTTTATACACCTCCGGGACAGATTTATCCAATGTAGCCAATGGTTACAGAGTAGGTGCAAGCTTAAGTATACCACTTTCTGAGGTATTTCTAAAGGAAGACAGAGTGAAGCTTCAAAAACAAGAATTAGAAGCGACTTACTACAAGACTAAAGAAATGGAATTGACAATTTCCAACCAAGTAATCGAAGAATACAATAGTGCACTACTTGGACAAAAGCTAATGCTTATCAGACTAGAAATGCAGGAAAAAGCTAGAACCAACCTACAGCAAATGGAAATGGAATTTAACTTGGGTAACTTAGAAGCAACTTCATTCTTAAGAAACCAAGAAATTTATACCATTGCACAATCGGAATATGAAAATGCAAGAAAAAACTTTTTCGTAGCCATTCAAAAATTAGAAATTCTATTAGGAGAATCGCTCGCCAACTTTATTAATTAATATGACAATAAAACAAATCATAAGGCTTCTTTGGAAAAACAAATTTTGGATTTTTTTAACACCTTTATTTGTAGCTGTTGGCGTATTCTTTCTTACCCAAAACCTCCCGAGAGAATACGAAAGTTCTACCCTTATTTTTACTAATCCTACATCAGACAGGGGTGCCACTGATGGTGGCGTGGTAAGAATGGATTTTTACACGTCTAATAATCTTTTTGATAATTTAACCTTAATAGTAAAATCCAGAACTACTATACAAGAAGCCTCTTTAAAATTATTGGCCAAGCACATGGCCCTTCCCGCACAAGACGATGAGATACTGTGTGCAGAGGCTTACCTTGACTTAAAAACACATATCCCCTCCCCTCTATGGGAAGAACTAGCTGTAGTTAATGATGAAGAGGAAACGCTGAATAATATCATTGATAACTTGCTAAATGATGAAAACTCTCCAATTGAATATTTATTAAGAGAACACGAGTATTATTCCATCAATAAAATACTTGGTCGATTATCAGTTTCCCGGAAATTTTCAAGTGACATGATGGAGGTAAAATACAGCTCCAATGATGCAGGTATTTGCTACTACACCCTAAAATACATTGCTGAGTCCTTTATGAATGGTTACTCAAAAATGAAGGAGCTGGAAAATATTAATACCATTGCTTACTTCCAAAACCAGCTATCCATTGCGCAAGCCAAACTAAGGGACGCTGAAGAAAATTTAAAGGGGTTTATGGCCGATAATCGAATATTAAACTATTACGAACAAGGGAAATACCTCGATATTGCAAAATTGGAGCATGACCAAGATGAGGAACGTTCAAGAAGACTTCTTTCCGGTACTGGCTATAATTTAGAACAGATCGAGGAGATGTTTGAAAATTTTGATCAGCGTCAAGTCATCATTGAAAATATATCTTTGTTACAGGATGAAATAGTAACTAGAAATTTAAAAATTCAGGGACTTTCTGTATTAGAAAACCAAGAGCCCCAAATAAGAAATCTTGAAAATGAGATTGAGAGTTTAGAAAAAGAAATAAAAGTGCTTTCAGATGATTTGTTTAAAAATAGCAATTCAATACAGGGAGTGCAAAGAGAAACCATTCTTGACCAATGGCTGTCTTTAAAAATATCTTATGAAGAACAAAAGCAGGCACTTGAAGTGATGAAAACCCGAAAATCCTACCTGCTCGATAAAATTGATGAATTTGCACCTTTAGGGGCTGAATTGAAAAAACTGGAAAGGGAGGTTAGTGTCAATGAAGACCAATACCTTTCAATCTTACATGGGCTCAATATGGCGTACCTTCAGAAATACGACCTGGAAATGGCTTCGACCCAGAAACTAATTGATGAACCTTATTACCCCAAGACAGCATTGGCCTCTAAAAGAATGCTAATGGTAATTGGTGGCATGCTGGGTACGGGTGGACTTGTGCTTACAGTAGTGCTACTTTCTTTTTTCTTAGATTCTTCTATAAAATCAGGCAAAAATGCTACCAAATTAACCACGCTTCCTGTTGCAGGAGGTTGGTTAAATGAAGATGCTATCTCCAAAAGCATTTATTTGGATGAATTGCATAACAACCAAATCAAATTATTTTATAATAATTTGAGCATGCATTTTCCTGAGAATGGCCAAAAAATCATACTCTTTTATAGCCATCAAAAAGGAGAAGGGAAAACTTTTTTAATTGACCATCTGGTCAAAGAACTTACAAGACAAAATAGAAGCACTATATTTTGTGGAAATGAAGCTGACGCAAAAAAGGTAGTTTGTGAAAGCTTAGTAATTGATGAACAAACCATTTCCAATCCTAAAAAAGAATCGTATTTCTGGGAAGAAACCCTAACCAAATTGCCCCACGAATTTGTATTATGGGAGTTGCCAAACATTAAAGAGAAACCCTTCAACTATTCCTTAATTAACAAATCAAATGTATTGGTGTTGGTGACTGATGCAGGTAGATCTTGGACATCCTCCGATGCATTTATTAATAATGGAATTACAGAAATGGTAAAAACCTCTCATTTGGTATGGTTAAATAAAATGCAAGCGGATGAACTAGAAGACATTAATGGTGAAATACCAAAGAAAAGATCTTCAATTAGAACAAAATTTAAGCAGTTACTATCCTAAAGGGTACTTCTAACTACTATGCAAATCACCAAAGCAAATATCTCAAATAAAGTTTTTGCCCTGCTAGTGGCCGGGCTTTTGAGTTTGTTTGTGGTTAAAACCGGGGTGATGGGTATTGGTTTAATGCTTGTCTTTCCTTTTGTATTGGCAGGTGGGATTTTTATGATGAGTCACCCTAACAAGTCACTAGCCGCAGGATTAATTTTTGCTTTTTTATCCATTGGTGCCATCAGATATGTCCCTAATTTACCTTTAGGGCTAACTGTGGATTTTGCATTGGCCATGTTAATTGTCAGTGCTCTTTTTCACAATAAAGTCGAGACCGATTTTTCAAAATTACACAATAGCCTCATTTTAGTTACACTAATTTGGATGGGGTATAATGTGGCAGAAATCTTTAATCCTGAAGCGAGAAGTGTTACGGCTTGGTTTTATGCGGTAAGAGGCACCGCTTTGTATATGTTCCTCACAGTTCCTCTTACACTATTGTATGCCAATAAACCCTCTGATTTAAATCGCCTATTTATAATTGTTTTTGCTTTAAGCATACTGGCTTCATTTTGGGGTTTGAGACAATTTTATATTGGCCTTGATTATGCTGAAAACAGATGGCTAGATGCGGGCTCCCGGTCAACTCATGTCCTTTTTGGCAATTTAAGGGTATTTAGCTTTTTCTCAGATGCAGGGCAATTTGGAGCAGGAATAGCTCATTCAGGAGTAATGGCTATGGTATTGGCACTGGGGCCTTTTTCATTAAAGAAAAGAATTTTATTTGCTGTGATGGCGCTTTTATTTTTTTACTTGATGATAATGAGTGGCACCAGAGGAGCTTTAATGGTTCCTGTTGCAGGCTCTTTAGCTTATTTATTTGCTTCAAAAAACTATAGGCTTATGCTTGCCGGGTTGATTGCCCTTGGCCTAGCTTTTTCATTTCTAAAATTCACTACCATAGCCAACAACAATTACCAAGTCCGTAGAATGAGGTCTGCATTAGATCCATCAGACCCATCATTAAATGTTAGGTACTTAAACCAACGGAAATTTTCAGAATACTTAAAAACCAGACCCTTTGGGGGAGGTATTGGCACTTCGGGCTCATGGGGCCAAAGATTTAGCCCAGGCACATTTTTAGCGGAAACACCTAATGACAGTTGGTTTGTAAAAATATGGGCAGAGATGGGTATAGTAGGTTTATACCTACACATAGGCATTTTGGCTTTTATAGCCGGAATGGGGCTGCTAAAAATATGGAAAGTCAAGGATCCTAGATTACGGCAAAAATTATTGGCTTTATTCGGAGGCTATGTCGGTATAGCTGCAGCGTCTTATGGCAACCCACTGTTGGGGCAAATGCCTACAGGAATCATTCTTTATATGTCGTGGGCTTATTTTTTTCTAGCTGAAGACATGGATAAAAGTTTAAATAAACCATCAGAAAATGAATAAACCACTGATCTCTGTCATCACCATCAACTACAACGGCCTGGTTCATACCATGGGTTTTTTAGAATCATTTCAAAAGGTAAGCTATCCGAATGTAGAAATAATAGTGGTAGACAATGCTTCCAAAGAATCTCCGGATAGTATCCTAGATAAATATCCTGAAACCATCCTTATAAAAAGCCCGGTTAATGAGGGGTTCGCAGGTGGAAATAATAGAGGTATGGAAGTTGCTAAAGGTGATTTTTTCTTTCTGATTAACAATGATACTGAAGTTGCTCCTGACTTGCTTGAAACCCTATTGGAACGGACCGAAATAGTTGAAAATGTAGGTTTGGTTTGTCCTAAGATACTCTACCATGAAGAACCTGACATTATACAATATGCAGGTTTTTCAGCCATAAATCCCATTACCGGAAGAGGTAGAGGTAAAGGTTATTTGGAAAAGGATGAAGGTCAATACCAAGTAGCTGAAATCACTCAATTGGCACATGGTGCTGCCATGTTTATTCCCAGAAAGGTTGTCAAGGAAATAGGACTTATGGCAGAGCTATACTTTTTATATTATGAAGAAATGGATTACTGTGAACGCATCAAACAAGCAGGTTATGATATATGGTACGAACCTAAGAGCTATATTCTTCACAAAGAGTCTATGAGTGTAGGAAAAAACTCTCTGCTCAAAACTTATTATATGAGTAGAAACAGGTGGTTATACCTTAGAAGAAATGTAGCTTATCCTTTGTTTTTCTTTACAGCCGGGTATTATATGCTCATAGCCCTTCCAAAAAATCTATTGGTTCATGCCTTTAAGTTTGAATGGGGCCATTTTGGAAAGTATTTTAAAGGCTTTGTTGACGGGCTTTTTCTGAAAGACATCAAGGAAAACCCCACTTTAAACAACTAAACAAAACGGACAATGAGGATAGGTATAGAAGCACAACGCATTTTTAGAGAAAAAAAGCATGGCATGGACATGGTGGCCCTTGCCCTAATCAAAAACTTGCAACAGCTAGACACCGAAAATGAATATTTCATCTTTGTAAATGATACAGAAGACCCTTCTGCAATAAAAGAAACAAAAAACTTTAAAATTGTCCCCCTTACCCCTGCACCTTACCCAATTTGGGAACAAAAACACTTAGCTAAAGCGGTAAAAACTTATCAATTAGATCTTCTTCACTGCACCAGTAATACGGCTCCTGTTGCATGTTCCGTTCCGCTTTTAATAACTCTCCACGACATTATCTATTTGGAAAAAATCAACCTAAAAGAAGGTACCTGGTACCAAAGACTTGGAAACATCTACAGAAGATGGAATGTGCCAAAAGTAGTGAAAAATGCAGCAATGATATTTACAGTCTCTCATTATGAACAGAAAAGGATTGTTCAGCATTTCAATATGAAAGATGATGCTGTTCAAGTGGTGTATAACGGTGTAGCCAATCATTTTAAGGTAGAATCTCCAGAAAAACAGGAAATCATTCGCAATAAATACAATTTACCTAAGGCATTCATTCTATTTCTGGGAAATACAGATCCTAAGAAAAATCTCAAAGGAGTGTTAAAAAGTTTAGCCATTCTTGATAAAAAAAAGGTGGATTATCCGGACATAGTAATGCCAGACTTTGGCAAAGAAGTACTGGTTAGTATGTTGAATGAGATTAAGGCGCCTCAACTGCTTTCAAAAATTCACCTGACCGGCTATATTCCCAACGAAGACCTACCTGCCATATACAGTCAGGCTAAAGTATTTTTATACCCTTCATTAAGAGAGAGTTTTGGCCTCCCTATTTTGGAAGGAATGGCATGTGGCTGTCCAGTAATCACCGCTAACACCTCCTCTATGCCGGAAGTTGCAGGTGATGCTGCCATTATTGTTGACCCCTTTGACCCTTCGGCTATTAGTGCCGGCATAGAGAAGATATTGTCAGACGAAGTCCTTAGAAAAGAACTTATCAGTAAAGGCTATGATAGACCCCCATTTTTTGACTATAAAAAAGGGGCATTGGACACACTCACTGCCTATAAAAAAATCCATGCTACACAATGACTGATAAGAAATATTGGCTTACCGGTGGTTTTTTCACCATGATGCACCGAGGTGTAGATTTTGTTCTTGGCTTCATCGGTTTTATGCTTCTTGTGAGGGTATTTAGTCCTGAGGAATTTGGGATTTGGGTTTTACTTATCACCATAGTTGCAATAATTGATATGGCTAGAAATGGTTTCATCCAAAATGGAATGATCAAATTTCTAGTAGGAAAAGAAAAAGTTATTCAAGCAAAAATACAAACTGCTTCAGTATGGCTAAACACGGCCTTAACCTTGATATTGGTTTTCTTATTGTGGATTTTGGCTGGGCCTCTAGAAAAATTATTAAATGCTAATGGTTTAGCTGACCTAATAAAAATTCATTCCTTGATCCTTCCGGTATTGATTTTACATACACACAATATGGTATTGATGCAGGCAAAGTACGATTTCCAAGCTTATTTTTGGGCAGGCATAAGTAAAAGCCTGCCATTCTTTTTGGTGATTTTATTTGGCTATTTTTTAGACATAAAACTCAGTCTGATTGAACTGGCCTGGTATCAAAACTTGGCTTTTTTATTAGCCACAATTATGTCAGTTTATCAGGTCAGAAATTATTTAAAAATTCGTCTAAAAGCACAAAAATATTGGCTGAAAAGGATTTTTCACTTTGGAAAATATGTCTTCGGAACCAATTTAGTATCCATGTTAACCAATAGCTTGGACAAATTTTTATTAGGAGCTTTATTGTCTCCTGTACAAGTAGCCATGGCCAATACAGCAGGGAGGGTTTTGAATATGGTAGAAATTCCTGTGAATTCTATAGCTTCTATTAGTTACCCAAAAGCAGCTGAAGCTCACGATAAAAAGCAAAGCAAAATGGTTGGTGAAATCTATGAAAAGACATTGGGGATGATGTTAAGTCTCACCATTCCTTTTTGGTTATTTTGTATGCTCTTCGCCCATTATATTGTCTTGCTGATAGCAGGAGAAGCTTATTTAGATGCCGTCCCATTTTTGAGAATCATGTCATTTATGGCACTAATCAAGCCTTTTGACAGACAATCCGGAGTATTTCTAGATGCCATAGGTAAACCATTTTTTAATATGATTATGGTTTTCGGTACTTTCCTTTATGGAGCTATATTCAGCTATCTTTTCATCCAATGGTTTGGTTTAATGGGAGCTGCCTATGGCTTAATTCTTGCCTTGTTCACCACTTCAATAATAAAATTTATCATCTTAAATAAATTCGTTGACATACGAATTGGGCAATGTTGGATAAAAGCTTTTGAAAATTATCCCATTATGATCAAAACACTAAAAGATAAAGTGAAAAATAAATCCTGAAAACCATAAAAAATTATTTCCAATCTTTTTCAAGGTGCTTAAACTCATGTCTGCGCTGTTTCCATAAAACATCAATCTCCGTAATTTCATTATGGCTAGTAGCCATAAAATCCTTACTCGCCTTTCTAATATTGAGCATTCCTGAAATTTGGCCTAACACAAATAAGGGTATTTTAGGAATAGCCTGTAAAACTTTCATCGGTGTTTTATTGAATAGCAATAACAATAAAAAGGCGAGTGCAAACAACATTAAACTTCCAGTCAACAGAAAGAAATAAATCCAGTTGATAAACAGGGCAATTATAGCTAAGATCCCACTAAGACCTACCAACACTACCATAGGTGGCATAGCTGTCATTATGGCAAAATATACTCGGTTCCAATCCATTTTCAATAGCCCTTTACCTATTAATTTCAGGTTTTCAGGAAGCTGTCCAAAGTAGCTGTTGAGCCACCTCCCCCTTTGCCTTCCGATTTGTTCGGCTCCTGTAATTTTCTCATCAAATACTATAGCCGCTCCTGCATAGGCAATTATATGCCCTTGGTCAACCAGTTCAGATTGCAAAGATTTATCCTCTGCTACAACTACCCCCTGTTTTTCTAAAATCAATAACTCTTTGGCAATATTTTCTTCATACAGATTTTTCTCAATGGACATACCGGAACCGGCGATTGTAGAAGAGGAACCCAATTGAAAAGGAAGATTTCTGACAGCAAAGTCATAGTAATACTCTCCAAGTGCATCCAAAGAGGCATAGGTACCTTCAATATTTTTTGCAATTCTTTTCCCTTGCACAGCATTAAAACCATTGGCGTGATACTTACTGATTACGCGTAAAAAATGTGATGGAACAAGGTTATCCGGATCAAAAACAACCACATGGCTATGTCTTGTTTTCATTTCTTTTAAAACCAAGCCTAAAGAGGCTACCTTACTATTAAGAAATGGCCGGGGTTGGTAGATGGTCAGCTTTTCATGTGTCATTACATCCAATTCCCCTTCAATTCCATCTGCCACCAAATAAATATGGTAATTGCGATAATCTTGTGCAAGCAAGGCCCTCACCAACGGCCATGCAATGTCTTTTTCTTTATAAACTGTGATAACACAAGCAAAGTCTGCCGTTAGTTCCGCTTCCTTTAATTTAAATTTACCCCCTAAAAATGATATAAAAGTACTTAATAAAGGAAACAAAAGATAAAAGCTACAAATACAGGAAATAATAATAAATAAGATCAAAGCTTCAAAAATTAAGGATTGTTATAAACCTAAATTTAAGCTTTCCAATGCGGAAAACATTGATTATTTTAGAAAAAAAACAGCTTTTATGGAGGATTTTTCAAATCTTACGCTTGATAAGGTTACCATTGTTATGACCAGCATGTCCAGATGGGACGGTGAGTTTTCTTCTGCTTCTTGGTCACTAGCCAAAACTTTTGCCCAAAACCAAAAGGTAATTTATGTGGATTATCCATTTACCTTGCTTGATTATATGAAGGAGCGTAAAAAACCCTCCGTTGTCGCTAGAAAAAAGGCCTTGATTAATGGGACAGAAAGTCTTAAACCACTTACCCAATTTAGTCCTTTACTCTATACCCTTTGTCCACCATTAATGCTTCCAATAAACTGGTTACCCTCCGGTAAGCTCTATAATTACTTCTCAAAATGGAATGACAGAAGGTTGGCAGGGGCCATAAAAAAGGCCATAAAAGCGTTAAACGAAGAGGACTTTATCTTTTTTAATTCCTTTAATCCGCTTTATATAAGCAAATTACCAAGTAATTTTAAACCATTGGCTTTTGTTTATCAATCTAGGGATAATATTAGGGCACTGGAACCCTACTTAAGAAAACATGGGGCAGGAAAAGAAATTGAAGCTGTAAAAAATGCAGATCTCAGCCTGGTAACTTCCCGGATGCTCCAAAAAGATTTAGAAAGTCTATCAGGAAAAAAAGTAGCCTATTTTCCAAATGCAGCGGATTTTGATTTGTTTAAAACAGCTTATGATGAAGTTGTGAAAATCCCGGAAGACCTCAAAGATATTCCTCGTCCTATAATTGGCTACACGGGTAATATTTGTCACCGCTTGGATTACAATTTGATTGAAAGTATTTGTAAAGCTAATCCTGATAAAAGTGTCGTAATGGTAGGCCCTAGAAATCACCAAGGGCATACTCAAATTGATTTGGATAAAATTCCCAACCTATTCTTTACCGGACCAAAGAAAATTGAACAACTTCCTCAATACCTGGCCCATTTTCAATTATTGATATTGCCTTTTCTTTGCAATGAGGTCACCAAGAGTATTTATCCTCTTAAAATCAATGAATACTTAGCATCCGGAAAGCCAATAGTTGCTACGCCTTTTTCAGAAGATATACAGTCATTTCACCCTTTAATTAGCCTTGAAAAAATACCTGCAAATTTTAATGAAGCTATACAAAAGGAATTGAATACTGATTCAGATCAAAAAGCAAAATCCAGGTACCTTGAGGCTTCAAAAAACACCTGGAAAGGAAGGGTAAAGTTATTTTGGCAATTACTCGGCGGTTAAAAGGTGGCAATGTTTAGCCTTTAACCGACAAAATTACAATTCCATTTCCCACACCATAACGTGTCCAATCATACAAAGACACTCTAAATAGTTCAATTTTATTATTATTAACGGTATTAAACATTTTCGCTTTGGAACAATGCAGGAATGGTTCGCAATAGTATTTTTATATCAAACCATATACTGAAATTTTTAACATAATCATTGTCAAGGCTTAATCGCTCTTCTTCAGACATAGCGCCCCTACCTCTTTTTTCAACTTGCCAAAGGCCGGTGATACCTGCAGGACCAAGAAATCTCAATGCATACTTGTCAGTGGTAATTTTTTCTGCTTCATATAAAGGCAATGGTCTATTTCCTACAAGGGACATATCACCTCTCAAGACATTCCACAATTGGGGTAGTTCATCAATACTAGTATTTCTAATAAATTTACCAATTTTTGTTACGCGAGGATCATCTTTAATTTTGATAAATGCTGCATCCTTATTACTGTCCTTTTTAGCCATGAGAATTTTTTCACAGACCATTTTATTGTCATCGTACATAGGTTGAAGACATCCACCACCAGCTTGCTCACAAAATTCGCAAAGCTCTTTTACCTCATTCACTAATTCTTTGGGTTTTACCTCCTCTTCTTCAATGGTCTCTTCTTCATTGTTGTACTGATTCAGGTGCTTTAATTGCTGTAATTTTGCATCAGCATCAGGATCCATGGATCTAAATTTATAAAACTTAAAGATATTATATCCTGTCCCTACTCTATAAGAATAATAGAACACCGGTCCTCTAGACTCCAACTTAATTAAAATGGCTACAACCAAAAACAATGGCAACAAAACCAAAATAATAACTCCGGAAACTACAATATCAAAAACTCTTTTAATAAATGGTGTCTTTGACTCTTTGAGGGTAGTATATTCCTGAGCTTTCTTATTCGTTGTAGGATGTTTCAACTGAAACTCCAGCCGGGATCTCAATTGTTTGGCTCTGATAGGTTTTAAGATAAAATCCGTAACCCCTGAAGAGATGGCATTAACAATATCTTCAGGAGTAGCTTTATCAACGATCATAAAAAAGGGCAAATTTCCGAAGCCCAATTTTTCTATGGTATTTTTCAAGGTTATTCCATGAACATCCATTAAAGAGGAATCACTAAGGATCATGCTGTACCCTTCCGGTGAACTAGAAAGTTGATTGTAAAAGATTATTCCATTAGAAAAAACATTGATGTCAAAAATTTCTCCTACAGCTTTATTTATCGCATCAATTACTTCTTGATCCTCAGAAATCAAAGCAATTTTTTTATTTTCTTTATTCATTTATTGAATCGATTGCAAATTTCCCTGTCCTCCTTAATATTGAATTTATTCGGGCTTCAAGCTCTTTAGGGTTAAAAGGTTTAACCATAAAATCATCTGCGCCCATGTTCAATATATCAATTTTCTTTTCAGAGGAGTCTGTAGCAGAAAGAACGATTAGAGGAATGGAAGAGAAAAATCCACTTGAACGAACCATTTCAACAAATTCCGCTCCACTAATTTCCGGCATGTTTAAATCACAAATAATTATATCAGGTAAATCACCCTCTTGCATACTTGCTATGGCATCTGCAGGTTTGTTGAATACCTTAACATCAAATTTACTTTTAAAATAATGCTGTATGATTAGAAGAACAGAGGGTTCGTCATCTATACCAAAAATCTTATACTTATTTTTCATAGTTGCAAAAATTCATAATACCTATTTAAATACTAATAAAGGTAAAAACGAACCTGCAAATAAAAAAAGGATTTAATATTTAATTTCCTTATTTAATAAAATGATATGTCAAAAATATAACTTATAATTTTACAATATTTACAAATTACAAAATATAGTATTCAAATAGCTAATTTTTGTATTTTAAACAAAAATTAAAAAAAATAAAAAAGCATTGCTCTTTTTTCAAGAACAATGCCGTATTCAATCGCTTAGGGATGACTCAATCCTTAAACATTATCTTCTTTTAAAATAAGGTCAAAATATTTAATGGTCTCAACCAAGCCCTCCTTTAACTGGACTTTTGGTTCCCAGCCCAATTCTTTCCTGGCTAAATCAATAATTGGTTTTCTTTGCATGGGATCATCCTGTGGCAGCGGTAGAAATTTAAGCTTGCTTTTTGAACCGGTTAGTTCCAAGACATTTTCAGCCAATTCGAGCATGGTAAATTCTACTGGGTTACCAATATTAATTGGCCCAATTACATCATCAGAGCTGTTCATCAATTTATACATTCCAGAGATCAAATCGCTCACATATCCAAAACTCCTGGTTTGCATTCCATCTCCAAAGATGGTTATATCCTCCCCTTTCAATGCTTGGACGATAAAATTACTCACCACTCGACCATCAGATGGGTGCATTCTAGGTCCATAGGTATTGAATATTCGCATAACCTTAATGCTTAAATCATGCTGCCTATGGTAATCAAAAAATAATGTTTCCGCACATCTTTTTCCTTCATCATAACAGGCTCTAGGTCCGGTTACACTGACACTTCCCTTATATGTTTCAGGTTGCGGGTGTATCTCTGGGTCCCCGTAAACCTCACTGGTACTGGCCTGTAAAATTTTTATTTTAAGCCTTTTTGCAAGGCCTAACATATTGATGGCACCAATCACACTTGTTTTGGTGGTTTGAACAGGGTCGAATTGATAATGAACAGGACTAGCAGGACAGGCAAGATTATAAATCTCATCTACCTCAACATACAATGGAAGCGTTACATCGTGTCTTAAAAATTCAAAATTCTTATTCTCCAATAAATGGTGAATATTTCTTCTTCTACCTGTAAAAAGATTATCGGCACAAATTACTTCATTGCCCTCCTCTAAAAGTTTGTCACAAAGATGGCTACCCAAAAACCCGGCTCCACCTGTTACTAAAATCCTTTTCATTTTATCAAAATAATTAGTTAAAAACTTGAAGTCTAAAATTGCTGTTGTCTAAAATCCAAAAATAATAATATATTTCCCATTCAAATAACTTTTTCTAAATGATCCCAATAATATACTTAAATTTATCTATCAATTACTTAATTTAACCAATAAATCCATCAAAAACCTAAAACAAGATGAAACACAATCCATGTAAATTTAAGTTTTTTGCTTTATTTTTTCTTCTCATTATAAGTTCCTTCTCTCTTAAAGCCCAAGATGGGAAAAAAGACTTGTATGAGTTAAGGGTTTACCACATAGCGAATCTTAAACAAGGGGAAGTAACTGAAAATTATTTAGAAAAGGCTTTTATACCGGCTGCCCATCGAGCAGGAGTTAAGAATGTTGGTGTTTTTAAACCATTGCCCTCCGAGCCTGATGCAGGAAAAAAAATCTACGTTTTTCTCCCCTTTTCAAATTCAAAAGATTATTTCAGATTTCAAAGAAAAATAAAATCTGACCCCAAACATCAAGAAGAAGGTAAAACATTCATTCATGCAGCATTTGATAATCCTAGCTTTAGTAGGATTGAGACCTCTTTAATGCAAGCCTTTGAAACAAGACCTAGAATGGCTCTTCCGAAACTAAGTTCTCCTAAAAGTGAAAGGGTTTATGAATTAAGAAGTTATGAGTCTGCTACAGAAAGGCTTTACCACCAAAAAGTAAAAATGTTTAACGAAGGTGAAATTGATATTTTTGATGAATTAAATTTCAACGGCATTTTTTATGGAGAGCCTTTGGCAGGTGCAAATATGCCTAACCTTGTATATTTGACAGCCTTTGAGAACATGGAAGATAGGGATGCACACTGGGCCACCTTTAGTGATTATCCAGCTTGGTTGGCATTAAAGGCCAATAGTGAGTATGACAATACTGTTTCTAAAAATGATAAAAGACTATTACGACCAACTTCCTACTCAGATTTTTAAAATTACCAAAAGACAAAAGACCGAACATTTAATAAATGTTCGGTCTTTTGTCTAATTGTTAAATACTCCTCTGCTATTCATTTATAAAAGGCATCACATAAGCAATTAAGGATTTAAATTTTGAATAAATTCAGCAATGTCCATTTTTTCATCGATGAGCCCTAAACCCATTAAAATTTCCAAAGTAATGCCAATTTCTTCACTTGGGACTTCAGCATCTTCTGCCCAAGTTGTCTGCCGGATCCAATCCCTCACATCTTCAGCCTCAAGCGAATAAGCTTTACTTATAGGCAGAACAAAACTTTCTTTGTCTTCCAAAATTTTCCTATTGATACTGTAAATTTCATTTAGAATTTTTTGAAGCAATTCTGGCTTATGCTCTAAAATTTTATCTGAAGCGACAATAACAAAACAAGGCCAAGGCGTGGGGATTTCCCCAACCCTTTTGAAAAGCCCTTGATCTACCAAAGGTTTGGTTGTAAATTTTTCCCAAAGAAAAGCTTTAACTTTATTATCCTTAAATGATGAAATGGCACCATCTAGATTATTAATAATTTCAAAATTGAGATCTTGAGGGTTCCAGCCTTCTCTTTTGGCAAGTAAAAAAGACATTAAATGAGAGCCTGATCCCTTTCTACTTACCAGAAATGGGGAAGATTTAAGATCATTAAGATTATTCACACCGGCCTCTGCAGGAACGTGAATCCCCCATACCAAAGGAGACTTGACATGGTACCCGATAATTTTTCCAGGGTTTCCGTCAATTTTGTCTTTCAAAAAACTTTCGGTAAGTATGATGGCCAAATCAGTTGAATCGTTTCTAATGGCAGAATTCATTGCTCCAGATCCTCTGGACTCATCTTCCCAAACCAAATTCACCCCATCTTTTAAAAAAGGTTGTTCTTTAACCAATAGTTGCCAAGGGAAATTAAAATGCTCTGGTACCCCTGTAATCCTTATTTGTTCCATAAAACAAATATATAAAGGAAATTTTATAGTTTCCAACCCTAAATATTGCTTAGAAAAATAATGAAAAATTCGGTGAAAAAGTTTTTTTCAATCAAATAATAAGGTAATTGTTCCACACTATTTATATCTTTGAATTCCTAATCAATTACTTTGGTGGATTGATGCGGATCAAATTTAATACAACCATAAATTATTTAATATGAAATTCAAACCTGGAGTAAAGTACGGCGAAGAGCTTAAAGACCTATTGGCCTATGCCAAAGAAAGTGAATTTGCAATGCCAGCAGTTAACTGTATCAACAGTAATACTGTGAACGCTGTTTTAGAAACCGCAAAAAGGGTCAACTCCCCGGTAATGATTCAGTTTTCAAATGGCGGTGCTCAGTTTTATGCTGGCAAAGGCCTTCCTAATGACAAGCAACAAGCATCTGTGGCAGGTGGTGTTTCCGGTGCCCTGCATGTACATAAAATGGCTCAAGTATATGGTGTCCCTGTGGTTTTACACACAGATCACGCAGCAAAAAAATTACTACCTTGGATCGATGGTTTACTTGCTGAAGGTAAAGCTTTTTATGAAGCCTACAAAAGACCTCTTTTCAGCTCTCATATGTTGGATTTATCTGAAGAGTCTATAGAGGAGAATATCGAAACCTCTGTTAAATATTTCAAGGAGTTTGCCAAAATAAAAATGGCTATTGAAATCGAACTTGGTGTAACTGGTGGAGAAGAAGATGGCGTGGACAATACAGAGGTTGACAGCTCAAAACTTTATACACAACCTGAAGAAGTAGCTTATGCTTATGAAGAGTTGAAAAAAGTAGACGATTTGTTTACTGTTGCTGCTGCCTTTGGTAATGTCCATGGTGTATACAAACCGGGTAATGTTTCATTGAAACCTATAATTTTGAAAAATTCTCAAGATTATATCAATGAGAAATTCGGAACTACTGGCAAACCTGTAAACTTCGTATTCCATGGTGGATCAGGGTCTACTGTAGAAGAAATTAGAGAAGCCAATGGCTACGGGTCTGTAAAAATGAATATTGATACCGATCTTCAGTGGGCATTCTGGGAAGGTGTATTGAAATACTACCATAGCAAAGAAGGTTACCTTCAAACCCAATTAGGAAATCCTGAAGGAGCAGACAATCCTAACAAAAAGTCTTATGACCCTAGGGTATGGCTTAGAAAAGGTGAAGAGAACTTCAGCAAAAGATTAGAACTTGCCTTCGATATGCTTAATGCATTGGATAGAAATAAAATTTAGAAATTAATAATTGATTGTTAAAGCTGCCCTTTTTGGGTAGCTTTTTTTGTTTTAGATTTTTTGAAATCCCCTCTAAAGCTGTCACCTAATGATTTATTATTGGCAATTGACACTATTTAAAATGGGGCCTCAACTTACAAATCTTCTTAATTCACCATCTTATAATTTTGGGACCATGCTTTTTGATCCCGATTATAAAACTAAACTTGCCTGCTGTTCCAGTTACTGCATGCCTTTGCGAGCCGATTTCATATTTTTTTTAACTTTATCGCTTTTCAACTATCTGCCAAAATAGTTAACTTTGATCTACAGGCCTTAAGTAATTCAACTTTTTTAGTGCGCAATTTAATTGACTTAATTTGCGTTTTATAATGAATTAACAAACCTTAAAACAAAAATACTATAAAGGAAGTAACTCTTAAAATACCAGATAAAAAGCTTGCCTTCTTTATGGAACTTATCAACCAACTGGGCTTTGAAGTGTCTGAAGAAACAAAGGTCCCCAGGAACATAAATCAATAGTGCGAGAGCGAATCAAAACAGCCAAAGCGGAAGACATGGTTGAATGGAAGGAAGTTCGCAAGCAATTTACTTTTATAGGAAAGTCCTAAAAATGGCTTATAGCTTCGTCATTGACCCCAGGGCTATCAAGGATATTCAGGAAGCTATTGACTATTACGAAGAACAACAAGCTGGAATTGGGATATATGCGCCAATTAAAAAATCAATAAAACTATTAAATCATTATCTTGTTTTTCAGTGGAAGTGGACACTAAAAAAAGCACCGAGTAGAAACCCGATGCTTTTTAACTTTTCCCATTTTTTCAAGTCAAATATGTTCTTGAAATTGAAACAATACCCTTGCTTAAGGATTTAGCCATTTTGTCAAATAAGCTTTTTTATCATTTGAATTTTTCACAGAAAGGGCTTTAATTTTTTCCTTACCTCCACGTTCCGGCAAAAGGGAAAGTTCTTTTTTCAACTCAGTATTTTCATGAAGTACCAAGGGATTGGTAATACTTAAATTTTCCAATAAGTCCGGCAGATCATAATGCTTCAATGCTCCGGCTACAGTATAATTAATTTCACTAGTATTGTACTTAAAGGACTCCACAATTCCTCTGTAAGAACTCATCGGATCTAGCAGCGCTATTGAAGATATAGCAGGATTGAAATTGGCCGCATGAAGCAATACCGAAGACATTTCTCCTTTAGCAAGGCCTTTGATTTCTCTGGCCCCTTCTTTCTCCTGTAATACGGCTACCAGCCGATTGGCATCACCTGCATTAATCCCCACAATGCTTCTTCCAATAAGAATACTTTCAAACCAAAGGTTGTAGGAATTTCCGTCGAAATTGGCATCACCTTTAAATCCTCCATTGCCCATCTCTCCAGTATTCAAAAGATCCGGAGCAAGCACCATTGCCCCTGCTTTGACCAAAGCCTCCATGTCTCCTCCTACACTAGCATCAACCGCTTTACCTGATGGATCTAAATATAGTACCGCTTTGTCAGTCTGATGTTCAGGTTTCATTAAAAGATAAGGCAACCAGTAATCCCCTTCCCCTTTCATCAGATGTTGTTCCACTGTATACCCATCACGTTGATACCTGCCCACCATCATGGTTTCCGACAATTTACCGGGCGCTTGATATCCCGAAAGTTTCTTTGCCCAAGCTACTTTCTCTTTCAAAGTACCATTCAACGCTATTAGTTCGGCCTTGTTAAGATCATAGGTTGTTTTACCATTGTAACTGGTAACAAGCTGTCCTGTTGGTGACACCTGCAGAATTTCCATAGAAAGTGTATCTATGTCTTGATCTTCCACAGGTCCGGGTAAGTTAAGGTGTTTTCTAAAAAAAGCATACATGCGCTCCCTATTCTTCTTTGTAGAAGCATGGCCATCATCATCTTCAATCTTTTGGAAATTATCAGGTACCCCATAAGCATCATAAATTTTTTGTACTTGCTGACTTGTTTCTCTAACCCCCTCTATATTGAACATGTCACGGGTAGTAGAGATAAGCAGATTTGGTTTAGGAGCTCTAACGATCATTAGATCGGGATGATCCAATCCTTCGGCAATGGCATGGTAGAAATTTTGTTCGGCATCCTGAGGGCCATGGGTAAGCATCAGTCGCTTGAAATTTGTAATGTAATTTTCAGGTGCAGATGCATTAATCCTTTCATCAAAGGCTGCGATATAGGAAGATTGCGTACCTCCTCCTGATCTACCCGTGATTCCGATTCTTTTTGGATCTACTTCTTTTCTGGTCATCAGGTAATCTACAGCCCTGATGCCATCCCAAATCATGTGTCTGGCTTGAGAAGAACCTACGATAAATGCTTGAGCTCCAGGATAGGAATGCTGTTTTGTGGGACCTCCAACTTGATCTTCGTTGGTTTCGTGATTAAAATACTCTAACCTTTCACCTTGTCCAAGGGGGTCAAAACCGAAAACAATAAATCCTTTTTTTACTAGGTTTAAAATTACATGTTGATAGGTCGGAGCCCTATAAGCCAAAGGCGTATGGCCCGAGCAATAGATAATAGCGGGCGTATTACTTTTCGCTCCATCCGGAATAAATAAAGTGCCACTCACATACAGACCTGGTTGAGATTCAAAAACTATGTTCTCAAATTTAAATCCATTGCCTTTGTGTTTAGCGGTTATCTTAGCATTTAATGGTGTTTTTTCCGGAAAGGGACCTACCACCTTCATTAACTTCTCTTTGGCTTTGGCTTGCCAATTTTTCCACTCATTTAAAGAAGAAATAGAAGCAATCGCCTCATCCCTATCTTTTAGCATTTCAAGTGCTTGTTGGCTTTGGTGCTTGTAGAGGGCATTGGGTCCATCTGTGAAATTAACCCAGTGAGATTTGATCACATTTAGATTCTCTTGACCAAAACCATTTAAGGAGATGCCAATACAAAGTAATAAGATTAGTGGTATGTTTTTCATTAATAATTTGATTGTAATGAAATAGCAACAGCATTTTGAATAAACTGTTGCTATATTATTTTTTTTTGAATTGATCCTTAAACCCTCCCAATTGCGAATGGTTATCCATTGAAAAATAATCTTTTTCTCAGCATGTTTTCTTTAAATTAATCTTCAACACTTTGAAATGCTTTACTATTTCTAATTTATAGATTTTTCAAGTACTTGTCAAAAGTCTCTTTTTGGGCAACCATGGCCGCCAATTTATCTTCAGGATCACTATGAGATTCAATCAAAATCCATCCATTATACTCTGCTTGATGTAATAATTGAAGTAATGCCTGAAAAGGGTAATCATTTTCATCAAATGCCCTTATATGGGTTGTATCCCCTAACCATTTTTTTACCATATTAAAGTTACCAACAAGTCCCGGCTCCATAAGGTCAGTATTGTTGCTATTCCAGCATATTTTTACATTGGATGAGCTTACTTGATCGAATATTGCTTTCATAACAGGTAGTTGCTGGGTAACTTTTCCATGTACCTCCACCCGCACCAATTGACCATAATCTTTTGCATATTCTCCAACTTCACTAAAAGATTTAGCTATCTGTGCTATGGTTTTTTCCCTAGAGACTTCTTCCGGAAGTCGGTTGGGCTTTACTTTAATTCCGGAGGCGCCAATATCATGGCACAGTCTAATGTATTCTTTCGTACCTTTTATATTGGCCTCAAGTTCATTTGGATTGGGGCTATGGTATTCGTAGTTGCTACCATAGCCTACACATGTTACTGAGCTATTTTCAAACCTTTTTTTAACCTCTCTACGCTCCTTATCATTAAGGCTTGTTTCAACTCCATGGGCATGTTGGGTACGAAGTTCTAATCCTTCATAGCCTGCTTTTTCACAATTGCTAATAAGCTCCGGCAAGGACCAATCTTTACCCCACAAATAAGTAACCAGACCTAATTTCATAGATGCTGACTTTGCCAGAGTAGGATTTATCAAGGAGGTTCCTATACTGCTTAATGCTATTCCGGAAATAAGACTTTTCTTAAGAAAGTTTCTTCGTTTATTTTGGTCGTTGTTCATCGTTTTGGGTTTACCATTTAATTTTTTCTATGGAAGTCAATCCATGGTTTGGAAAAGGATTCTTTTCAGTAAATGGATAGAGTGCCTCCTGGTCTTCGACCACCACTGCTTCTTCCTTTAATCGACCATCCTCATACATGGCTTTAGATAAATCTAAATTTAAATATTTGGCTAAAAATGGATAAACTGCTTGCCTTTTCTTTTCATCATATCCATGGTTATCTTCAGGTATATGTTTATTTTCCACCTTTTCAGGATGACCTTTTAACCCATATACATATTGCAGATGGGGAAATTCCACTTTAGGGGTGTTTTTGGTCCAATCACCGCCAACTGAGGTCAACAATAGTGGCTTTGGAGCAAATACTGCAGCGATTTCAACATTATTTGTTTGGTAATCTTTTGCTTTATGAATGGGCATCCCGCTTTCACAGGTACACCCTCCAAAAAAATGTGCCGAAACCATTACTACCGGAGCAGCTACATCAATTCTGTCATCTACTGCAGCCAACAAAAAGGATTGGGTTCCACCACCGGAAGCACCTGTCACAGCTAACTTATCAGGATCAGCTCCAAGAGAAAGCATAAAATCAACACTCCTAATACTATTCCATAATTGTAATTTCAGAACATCTCCGTCTCTATGTCCCCATCCAATTTCTTCCATCTGACCATAGCCTACTGCATCATAAGCCCAAACTATTGCACCCATTCTGGCCATAGAAGCAAATCTTTTTTGCGCGTCAGGCCTATACCTTCCTACTTCTCCAGGCTTGGTCCAATGTCCATGTGGACTTAAAACACCCGGAATTTTGCCCGGATTTTCAGTGGGCATGTATAAACTTCCGGTAACGAATACTCCCGGCAAGCTTTCAAAAGCCACATTTTGAACAACATAACCCTCATATTCCCTAATCTCTCCCATTACAGGGTTCAAAGGAGTCTTTTTAGGCATTTTATTTAAACCTGTTCCTTTTAGGATTTGCTTCCTAATAGCATTGGCCCTCTTGTCCCAATCTTTTTCGGTCTTGTATTTTCCCTTTTCCATCTGTAGAAAAGAAGCTCCTTCCTCTTCTGTCCAATGATCACCGACACATAGCATGTCTGAATCCACACTTTGTGCAAATACTGCCATCGAGCTTGTTAAAAACAAAACAATAAAAGCCAATAAATACCTATTTGATTTCATAAGGAAAGTTTTAAATAAGAAATGAAATAATTAACTTTTTAACCACTTGTCCCACCAATCAAAAGCCTCTGCTTGCATGGCTTTGTCAAATTTATGAAGACCAGGGTAATAGGAGGCTCTGTATTTATCTGAGGCTCCGGCTTTATCAAAAACAGATGCTAAAATTTTATCTGCTTTTTGCATTTCAGATAAAGTATACAATTGATCTTCTCGATCATTGAGTACTAATGTGGGCAATGGTACACGAAGCCCTAAAATTTCGGGAAAATCCAATTCATTCGGAAGCCTAGGAACATAGGCCATCCAAGTATGGGTATAGGCTCGGTTCAAAAGAAAATCTGTCCATGTGCTCATAAAGCCTACACAGACAGCACATTTAATCCTATGGTCTAAACCTCCCATCATTACAGTACGCAATCCCCCTCCAGATAATCCTCCGCAGCCTACATTGTTAGAATCCACATCTTTTCTGGCCAAAAGAATGTTTAAGGCCATCTGATCTTCAGCAAAAAATACTGCAGGCCAGCTGGTACCACCACAGAATAAAGACTTGGCCATGACATGTTCATGATCAGCAGCCCATTTATTATAGGCTGCAATGTTTTCTTCATTTTCTGGATTTTCATCAGTCAAACCGGCTCTCCGGTTCTCCGGAACTTCTTCCAATAACACCCTACGGCTGGCAAAAGTAAAGGAGTCGGGAACCATAACAACATATCCTCTTTTTGCCATTTCATTGGCCCAAGCTTTTCCCTCATAATAATGCTCCTGGTGTACTTTCATCAGCGGATGTTGCGCTTTTCCTGTTCGGGTAATTTTTCGTAATCCGAAATATTTATTTCCTCCATGATCATGAAAAGCAAGGATTGCAGGCAGTTCCCCTACCACACCGGCAGGTTTGATCACCAAAGCCTTTGTTCGGTTTCCATAGGGCAATTGCCAACTAATTTCCTCAAATGCTAGACCGTCGTTTTCATAAGTATCATGCACGGTCACCTTAGGAATAGCTCCCAAATCAGGTATACCCATCCTTTCTTTGACAGTTGCCATGGCTTCCTTTCTCCAAGATTCAAGAGAAGTGTAACGCTCATTTCTGTAAGAAAGTGATGGCAATTGATCACTGATCAATCCATTGGCCCATGGGCCGTAAGGACCAATAATACTTAGATCAGCCTTGGTCATACCGGTTTTTTTAGAAACAGATGAAAAAGCAAGATTTTGAGGATTCAATATTCCTCCCACCATACCAAAACCTGTCAATCCTGCAGTTTTGATAAAGTCTCTTCTTGGCTTTTTCATCTGAATTAATTTTTATTGAATAGAAATTTTATTTGGCTAATTCTAAGGCCTGAGTAGTAACGTAATATTTTGCCAACATATTTGGAACTTCCCAATCAGGTAATTTACCTTGTTCCAAATAATCGATATAAGTTTCAGTTACCTCTCTGAAGTGGTCTTCATGTCCATGACGGAAAGCTTCCGGAATCTCAACCCTCCAAGAGTCTTTTCCCTCAACCTTTACAACATCCAAACCTTCAAAGGTGCTTGCAAGTTCTTTTACATGTTTGGTTACACTGGCTTCAAAAGCAGCAATGTCTTGTCCTTCAACCGGCTCTATATACAATTCAGGCTTATAATTTTCTTCAGCATCTTGTCTGATCACCAAATTCGCTTTGGATCCTCTCATGATAGAATAATGAGTATCAGCAGACCCCTCCGGAGCCTTATAATTCCATATTACAGATACCTTGGCATGAATTCCGTTAATTTTATAGTTGATTTCTCCATTACCATACACCTTCAGTAATCCATCAGAAACAACAGATTGCAGGTAATCAGGGAACTCTTCAAGACCGGTGGACAAGGTAAACTCTTCAAGTGTAAGGTCGGTGGTCCATCTTTTGGCATTGATCATTTCAATGTCTGTCTTATAATCTATGATTTTGTCTGGAAAACTCTCCCATTGTACCAAGTCTACTAAGTGTGTGGTAACATCCACGATACCATTACCTTGTTGGTTAACGTCATAGAACCATCCTGGTCTGATCAAGGTTTTTCCGGATACTTGCTTGTAAAAATGGTGAATACTTTCTTTGGTTATGGCCGGGTTTTCAAGCGTACCTTTTTCCATTTCTCCAAAAACTTCAGGAATTAATGAAAACTCGCGCTGAAGCATAGTAGTAATTTCAAACCTTTCGGTCATGATATCAAACAACAATACATCGTTTTTCTCAGCAAGTTCAAAGGCCTCTTTTAAGGTTTCAAAGCCTTGCGCGTCTATGGCCATAGGTTTGTCGGCCAAAACATTAATGCCTGCCTCTATGGTAGCCTTAATGTTAGCAGTTTTTTTCTTATTGTTTCCAGCGGTTAGCATTACATTACCCTTCTTCTCACTTAGCATTTTCTGAAGGTAATCATCTCCTTTGTATACTTCTAATTCCCAACTAGTAGGATCCTCCTCACGGGTATTATAACTTTCAATTGATTTTAAATAAGAGGTCAATTCCGGTCCATCGGGTGCATACACATAAACTTTTGGATCCACTTCTTCGTACATGGATTTTTTCACAAGGTGGGCATGAAAGTGGCCGGGATCAAGAGTAAGTAGTTTTATTTCGTTTTTTTCTCCGGTAAAGGTAGTCTTCACTTCTTCTTCCACATTTTTTTCGTTGGAACATGATAAAAGCAAAATTGAGGCAGCAATAGGTGACCAAAATTTACTATTAAATTTCATAAGATTTGATTTTGGTAATTGGTTTAAATTAAGTAATAATTACTTTGGGATAACCCTTTGGCTTTTTGCATAAATATTCGATCATTGCTTTAACCTAAGAAAAAGCATTGTCGTGCATCAAGGGAATAAATATAAACAATAATAAAGGAGAATAAAACATATATTAACGTTACCGATTACAATTGATGCATATTTTCAAGATTTATTGTCACAAAAGGCAAGAGACCTACCGCTTTATAGGCTCGGCATAAGCCAATACTTAAATTTAAATAAAACTCAGTTTATTATTAACCGTAAAATTAAGTCCCTCCCTATTTTGGTTGGTATGAATTTTGACCTTTGCTTGATGAATACACATATCCATTAAAAGTAAATTTTGCCATTAATGTAAATTAATCAAGGGTATTAGACCTATTACGATGAATCCATATAGGCCGGTTAATATGCCTAAAGCTCATTGAATTTCTTTCATGTATGATCAAATCCGCTAGAATATTAAATTGATGAATCACTTTAGTGGGAACAAAAAACGAAGTTCAAGATTAGTATTCATTAACCACAATTTTTAAAAAAAATAAATACTTTAATTCAATATTTAAGTAGTAATTAAGACATTGTAGCATCTTAATAAATAATAAGCTCAAAGCGAAAAAAATTCTTTCGATTAGGAAAAAGAATAAAACCTAAAATCATAATTTTATAAACATGAAACTATTAAGTAGACAAAATATTCCTTCATCTCCAACTCGCCCAATTAGTGTACTTCAATTTGGGACAGGTAATTTTTTGAGAGGATTTGCAGATTGGATGATAGATATTCTAAATGAGAAAACATCATTTAATGGAGACATCCAAATGGTGCAGGTGCATAGTAAAAAACCCGCCCAAGGAATTAACTCTCAGGAAGGTTTATATCATGTCCTTACCAAAGGGGTTAGTAAAGGCCAAACCATAGAAGATAGTCGGTTAATTCAATCAGTAAGAGGGGCCATCAACCCATTTCTAGATTATAAGGCTTACTTAGATTTGGCCAAAATACCGGAATTAAGATTTGTTATTTCAAACACAACAGAGGCAGGCATATATTTTGATGAAGACGATAAGGATTGGGCGACTACTCCTGAGTCATTTCCAGGAAAATTAACTGCTTTGCTTTATCATCGTTTTCAACATTTTGATGGAGCTTCTGAAAAAGGGTTGGTAATCATCCCTTGTGAATTGGTTGAAGACAATGGAAAAAAGCTTAAAGAAAACATCAAAAGATACATTGATTTATGGGACCTCTCAGGAGATTTTGAGGACTGGGTGGTGAAGCACAACTTTTTTTGCAACACATTAGTAGACCGGATTGTGCCGGGATATCCATTGGGTAGTGGTAATGAAATTCAAGCTCAATTAGGTTTTAAAGATGAGCAAATGGTGATGACAGAACCCTTTTATTTTTGGGCCATTGATGGACCGGAATGGCTTAAAAAAGAATTACCATTAGATAAAGCCGGTTTTGATGTACTTTTTGTAAAGGACATCAGCCCTTACAGAACAAGAAAGGTGCGAATCCTTAATGGGGCCCACACTTGTTTGGTACCTGTTGCCTACCTTAAAGGTATCAGGTTAGTAAAAGATGCCATGGAAAATGAATCCACGAGTAATTATCTCCAAAAAGTCATCTTTGAAGAAATAATTCCTGCAATGGATCAACCCGAAGAAAATTTAATTCCATTTGCAGAAGATGTACTAGATCGGTTCAGAAATCCTTTTATTAAACACAAGCTAAGTGATATTGCATTGAATTCTATTGCAAAATGGAAAGTTAGAGTTTTGCCCACCTTGCTGGATTATATCAATAAAAAAGATCAAATCCCTACAGGTATGGTACAAGCATTTGCTGCAATGATTGTGTTTTACAGAGGTCATTATAATGGTGAGCCTACTCCCATTAAAGACAAACCTGAAGTAATTAAGTATTTTGATCAGATATGGAAAATAAAAACACCTGAGGCAGTAGTGGAAAGCGTGTTGTCAAAAGTGGACTATTGGGATCAAGACCTTAACTTAATTTATGGGCTTAGTGAAGCCTTAATTAAAGAAGTTAAAGTCCTATTGGCTCAAGAGGAAGGATAATTATTCCCAAACGCCATCAATTCAAGCGTACAAAGCCTATTACATAATCCGAGATGAATGAAGTGGCATAAAAAAAGCGGTTTAAAAATTAAGCCGCTTTTTTTATGCCTGTCTTCAAACAATTTAACTCGCAATAGAAAATCTCCTACGAAGTGAAATCAATTCAAAGTCACCCAAGTCTTTACTTTTTTTAATTTCACCAAGGTAATGCTAACCAAGACTTCAATCAGCCTGATTTTCTAAAGATTACATTATTCTGGTTTAAATAAATTGATTCAGGATATTTTCATACATTTCTTGCTTACCACTTGTCATTTTCGGCTCACCAATTTCCATTGCATGGCTTCTTAATGCTTCCAAATCTAGTTTTCCACTTTCAAAGTCTTTTCCTTTTCCTCCATCAAAGGAAGCATAACGGTTCTTTCTTAAGGTTTGGTAATCTGAATGCACCATGATATCATTGGCAATAACCAAACTCCTTGCAAAGGAATCCATACTTCCTACATGAGCATGAAATAGATCGTCCAAATCTGTAGAGTTTCTTCTAATTTTTGCATCAAAATTCACTCCACCTGTGGTAAATCCGGGGCCTTGCAAAAGTACCAGCATGGCTTCTGTCAATTCTTGTAGATTGATGGCAAATTGGTCAGTATCCCAACCATTTTGGTAGTCTCCTCTATTGGCATCAATACTTCCCAAAAGACCTGCATCAGTGGCAACTTGCAATTCATGTTGGAAGGTATGTCCTGCAAGGGTGGCATGGTTCACTTCCAAATTTAGCTTAAAGTCTTTGTCTAACCCAAAATGTCTAAGAAATCCAATAACAGTAGCTGCATCATAATCGTACTGATGTTTGGTTGGCTCCATCGGCTTTGGTTCAATAAGAAAGGTACCTTCAAAACCCTGCTTTCTTCCATAATCTCTGGCCATCGTTAAAAACTGGGCCAAGTGCTCAGTTTCACGTTTCATATCAGTATTCAACAATGACATATAACCTTCTCTACCGCCCCAAAAAACATAATTTTCACCTCCAAGTTCAATCGTTGCATCAATGGCATTTTTCACCTGGGTTGCAGCTCTACTTACCACATCAAAGTCAGGGTTGGTAGCTGCTCCGTTCATATACCGTGGATGACTAAATACGTTAGCCGTTCCCCAAAGTAGTTTTATTCCGGTCTCTTTTTGCTTTTGCTTGGCATAATCTACGATTGCCCCCATATGTTTTTCATAGGTTGCAATGCTGTCTCCTTCATCGATCAGGTCAATGTCATGAAAGCAATAAAAAGGAGCTCCAATTTTACCGATAAATTCAAAGGCTGCATCCATTTTGTCTTTAGCTCTTTGAATTGGATCATTGGATTGGTCCCATTTATGAACCATTGTACCCGGGCCAAAAGGATCATTTCCGGTGGCACAGAATGAATGCCAATAGGCTATTGCAAAACGAAAATGCTCTTTCATTGTCTTCCCGGCAATTACCCGGCTCTCATCGTAATATTTGAAAGCCAAGGGATTTTTTGAATCCTTTCCTTCAAACTTAATCTTATCAATCTCAGGAAAAAACATATCTGACATAATTCAATTTTTGTTAGGTATTAGATAAGTATATTAATTTTATTTTACTTGGTTCAAGCAATTCTCCCACTGCTGGTAAACCTCTCCGTAGGCTTCTATCTTTTGGGTATCAGGTTCAAAATCCTGGATTTTCACCAAACCTTGAAAAGCTTCCTCAGGCCCTGCATATATCCCTGCGCCAATTCCGGCTCCCCTAGCAGCCCCCTGAGCACCGTCTGTATCGTACAATTCTAGAGATACATTGTTCATGTTAACAAATGCTTCCCTAAAAATAGGACTTAAAAACATGTTTGCTTTTCCGGCCTTTACAGTTTTCAGATTTAGCCCCATATTTTTCATGATGTTGAAGCCATAAGTTAATGCAGAAACAATACCTTCTTGCCCTGCACGGAACACATGCCTTTTATCATGTTTCAAAAGATTCAATTGGGACAAATGTGCTCCAACATGCTTATTTTCCATAATTCGTTCAACTCCATTACCAAAAGGTAAAAAACTCAAACCTTCAGCGCCTATAGGTACTTCAGCAGCCATGGTATTCATTGTCTCATAATCCAAGGATTGATCTCCAAAAGAACGTTTCAACCAACTGTTTAATATCCCCGTTCCATTGATGCAAAGCAACACGCCGTATCTTGGATTGTCTTTCCGGTGATTGACATGAACAAAGGTGTTTACCCTAGACAGTGGATCATAAACAGGCTTGGTGCTTACACCAAATACAGTCCCTGAAGTTCCAGCTGTAGTGGCCAATTCCCCTTCTTCAAGCACATTCAATGAAAAAGCATTATTAGGTTGATCTCCTGCTCTATAAGTTACCGGAATACCGGCATCTAAGCCCAGATCTTGTGCTACCTGAGGCAGAACTCTTCCTTGCTCACCAAATGAAGAAACAGCTTTTGGAAGTAAATTAGCATCAATTCCATAGTGGTTCAGTAATTTGTCAGCAATATTATTTTCAAGGAAATCCCAGAACACACCTTCAGACAGCCCTGACTCTGAAGTAAGAATTTCACCTGTGAGTTTCATCGCTATATAATCACCCGGAAGCATAATTTTATGGGCTTTCTCAAAATTTTCAGGCTCATTTTCTTTTACCCATTTAAGTTTCGAAGCGGTAAAGTTGCCCGGAGAATTTAGAAGGTGGCTCAGGCAATACTCACTCCCTAAACCGGCAAAAGCCTGATTACCAATAGCAACAGCCCTACTATCGCACCATATAATGGCAGGCCTTATCACAGACAAGTCCTTGTCTACCATCACCAAGCCGTGCATTTGGTAAGAAATACCTATTCCTTTAATCTCACCCGATTTGACTTGTCCTTTAGCTATTATCTCTTTTGATGTTTCTTTGATGTAATTCCACCACAATTCAGGGTCTTGTTCTGCCCAATCTTTTTGTGGAGAATCAATACTCATTTCTACTTCCGGAAGTCCCTTTGCTGCTACTACTTTACCTGAATCTGCATCCAGAAGGGTAGCTTTCACCGAAGAACTACCTATATCATATCCAATAAGGAGTTGTCTCATTTAAAATCAAAAATTTTATTTTACCAAAACACAATGTATAAAGCTGCGATTATACCAGAAATCAAAATTGCTCCAATCTTAAACTGAGTACTTGTTTTGAAAAGATCTTTGCTGATTTCTATTCCTTTAGGATGATCCTTGCCCTTGCCTTCAACCAAACTTATGGCAATAATTAATCCTGAAATTATCAAAAAGACCAGTCCCATTCTATCAATAAAAGGTAAGTTGGGTGTCAAAAATTTAAATGCAGCGGACAATGGTATGGTCAAGGCCGCTGCGGTTAATGCAGCATTCGATGTTGTTTTTTTCCAAAAGAACCCAAAAACAAAAATGGCAAAAACCCCGGGAGAGACAAACCCAGTGTACTCCTGAATGTATTGAAATGCCTGATCCAATTCACGAAGAGCCGGTGCTACTATAGCAGCCACTATAAAGGCAACAATTGCCGTAATTCTACCTACCCTTACTTGCTTTTTTTCAGAGGCATTTTCATCAAAGAAATTTTTGTAAACATCCAATGTAAATATAGTAGAAGTACTATTGGCCATAGAAGCCAAAGAAGATACAATAGCGGCAGTCAATGCAGCAAAGGCTAATCCCTTCAGCCCTGAGGGTAGCAATTGTAAAAGCGTGGGATAAGCCCTGTCTGATTTAATAATACCAGTCATTGGGTCAGTCATAGAATCAGCAAAAGAAGGATCTATCTCCTGATTTACAATTACATAAGCAGCAATACCCGGAATAACCACAATCAACGGCATAAGTAGTTTAAGAAAGCCTGCGAAAACCATACCTTTCTGGGCTTCATTCAATGATTTAGCAGCAAGGGCTCTTTGTGTTATGTACTGATTAAATCCCCAATAACTTAAGTTAACTACCCACATACCACCTATTAATACAGAAAGTCCCGGTAAATCCATGTAAGCATCTCTTTCTCCTCCAGCCCCATCAGGTATCATCATTTCTCCTTTTTCAATAATCATATTAAAATGACTTGATGCCTCCGTTAAGAGGGTGGAGAAACCTTGGAAAACATTTCCCGACCCAACGATGGACAAGGCAAGATAAGTAGTGGCAAGGCCACCTAAAACTAAAAAGAACACTTGGACTACATCTGTCCATGCGACGGCTTTTAACCCACCATAAATGGAATACAACATAGCAAATACGGCTAGTCCGGCAATCCCATACACCATAGGTACTCCTAGTATCGTTTCAAGGCTTAATGCTCCTAAATAAAGTACAGAGGTTAGGTTGACAAATACATATACCAGTAGCCAGAATACAGCCATCACAGTTCTAACACGACTATCATATCGTTTCAGTAAAAATTGAGGCATGGTACTTATGCCTTCTTTTAAGTAAACCGGTAAAAAGAAGATGGCCACTATTAACAGCGTAGAAGCTGCCATCCACTCGTAAGTAGAAATTGCCAGCCCAAGGGCAAATCCCGAACCTGACATACCAATAAACTGTTCGGCAGAAATATTGGATGCAATCAACGAAGCTCCAACTGCCCACCAAGGTAAAGCTTTGCTTGCCAAGAAGTAATCATTGGAATCTTTAACGTGTCCCTCTTTCTCTCTTGATACAAAGTATCCCATTAAAATGATAAGGATACAATAACCAATAAAAATGGCGAGGTCTAAAGTGGTGAAATTCATGAAATTTGGATTAATGGGTTTGAGGTTTTGTCAATTCGATTGAGTATTAGGTGTCAAAAATTAATGTGCAATATAATCAATTAAGGTTTTGATAAAATAAAATACCTTAGAAAGTCCTTCACTCTTTTCAAATGGCATCAATGAAAGTCGAATGGTTCCCCAAGATTAAAACCCACAATTCTTGGCCGTCATAATTTCATTATACAAACCTATTTTAGCTGTGTCAACTGCTACAAGTCAGAGAAAGTCAGCAAAAAATAGGCTAAATGATTATTAATTTTTGACGCCTTGGTTGTTCAGTAAAATCAAATACCAACCTATCGTAGCTTCCTTTGTACCCCTTTCGGCTTCCCGGTGAACATTATTGTATCTGGATCATTACATTAAAAGATCTTCAAGACCTATTTTTTCTCTCCTTTAGCGGAAAACTAATTTTTAATTTTCAGATTAACCGAAATATTATAATTATAGTTAAGAATTAAATACATTAATTTTTCTTTGGCAGGTAATTAAATCTTGAAATGAGAACTCTGGCAGTCTTTTTGCCTCTGTACAGATAAACATTTTTATAACATTATGGAAAAATTAAACTTCAAAAAAAGAGTAATGGAAGAAGCCGTCAGGCGCCAAGTAAGCATAGTGTCGGACTTTAGGCAAAGAATAAAGGAAATTAGAGAAGGGGAACAACAGCCACAAGATGAGCCAGTTGAATATGATCAACAAGGACAAGAAGATGAGAGTGCACTTGTGATCAACAGAATTGGACGGGAATTGGATTTTGTCATCGATGAATTAGATTTCTTAAAACAAATGAGAACAGCTGATAATATATTAGATGAAGTCACCCTCGGGGCTATTGTTATAACCGACAGCATGACCTTCTTTCCAAGCGTAAGTTTAGAGCAATTTGAGGTTGATGGTCAGAATTTGTTTGGGATTTCTAAAAATGCTCCGCTTTACAAGGAAATGAAAGGCAAGAAAAAAGGAGATACTTTTGGGTTAAACGGTAAATCTTATAAGATACTAGACTTGTATTAAAACCTATTTTGATGAAACATTAATATCAATTAATATTTTAGCTTTTTATATTTGAGATTCTTATAAAACCCAAAAAAAAGAATCAGGGGTTGGGTTCTCCCATATCGTAAAGCCATAAAAAATTCAAAACATCCTTCAAATGTAAAGGGATTACGAATTCACTCCGTGGTCCCTTTACATCAAGAAAGTTTTTAAGTTTTATTTTAAGGCAATGGCTAATTATAGTTAAAAATTTAAATACCATCCAAACTTAAACCATGTCCTATGCCTCAAGTCAGGATCAAAAAATCGATCTGTTCTATAGTCAATCCCCGCTTGAAATTTCTGGCTTCCTTTAGAAAGATGTCCCAATGATGCAACTGCTCGATTTTCGAGCCCACTCACTCTAGCCTGATAGCTATAAAGGACCTCATCACTAAAGACCAAATAAAATTCTCCCGGATCTAAACTTTTTCCTTCTATTGGGATTTCGAAAGAAATTCTATACCTCACCCGGTAGTCATTTTTTTCAAAAGGAGAATAGGTCTGGTCAAAACGTACTCTATGCCCAATTTTATAATTTCTAGGCAATTGAAGTATGGATATTTGCTGGATTGTCCTATGGCTATTGTCTCCTCTGCTATCTACACGGTACTGATAGCCGGCAGCAATATCAATAAACGGATTAACCTTTGTGCCCAAGAACCCTTGAAAATCAGTCAAGTTATGAAAATACCCAACATCAAGATCCTTTCCTTCAAACTTTTCGGCCATACCATGTTGGCTCTCTATTTTACCAATAATTTTTAATTTTTCTGTCGCTTTAAAACCCACCTGAAATTCAGGGAAAAATCCAAATAAACGGACGGTTCCTTGGGCCATTATTTGTACCGGAAGTAATAGAAATAAAATAAGTAATAGTTTTTGCATTAAAAGAATAGATTATTAGAAGGTGCCAGAACGATTTCTCTTTTCATTAAAAGTTCACCCTCCTTATCAAACAATCCTTCCCATAATTTTTTTTCACTAGATGTTTTACCATAGAATTCCACTTCATATTTAATTTCAACTGCATCGGATTTTTTAGAAACTATCCAATTTTTAAGATTTTCGTCACTTCCGGTATATTGAATTTGAATCTTTCGTATTTTAGTTTTCAAAAATTGTTCCGAAAAATATTTTGAAATATTCTGTTTTACCTCTACTGGAAGTTTCCTCCAATGTACTATTACTTCAATATCCTCTAAGGTACCATCTTTACTAAACTCTACACTGTACTTTTTTTTCTTTTGGTGAAATTTAGCTTCATAACTATGGCTTTCTGCTGAAGTTTCAAAGTACCATTTCAACTTTTTTTTCTGATCAAACACTTCTTCCACCCAAGAAACCGATTTAAAGGGAACTTCGCTACTCAAGACCTTGCTTTCCTTTTCAATCTTCACCTGAGCATTGGAAATTAACGGAAACATGCACATGAACCAAACAACACAATTTAATTTTACCATTTTTACCGGATTTACTGACTATCAGATTTTTAAAGTTTTTACTCAAAGTAAAAACCTTAAATCACCAATAGAGGCCAGTCATTTAAATGATGAAATTGTTAAATAATTATTAAGTCCAGCCTATAATATTTAAATCCTGAATGGAATTATTGATGGGATTTAAAAATTTCACCCTAACAATAAATGCTGAAATAGGCCAAACCTAGTCCTTAATAAATTCAAATGGCCTGATTCTAAGTAAACACATTAGAATCAGGCCATTTACTCAATTACCTAACTAATCTAGAATAAATTTAGTTAGCCGGTTCTACAAATAATTACAACAAAAACCATGCAGGTTAATTAAAACTCATGAGACAAAGGCACTAATCTTGCACTTAAATCCGGAGTTTCCATATTTTTATCAAACGGAAACATCGGTCGGTTAATGCGTTTAAATTCCAAACGCTCTAGATCCTGATCGACACCTCCCGGAGTGAGGGCCATGATCCAATCTGCCCTCATGTCGTATAATTCCGGTACAAGGTAACCAATTTTGACAACTACAATATCTGTTTCTTTTGGATTGAGACCAAGGTCTGTAAAATCCTTCTCCTTGTGATAGGGCTTTCTTTTTTTAGTTACAATCACATGAACACTGCCCACTTTTACAACCACTTCAATTTCCGCATTCTTATCACCCTCTTCTATTGCTGTCACCGTACCTGAAAGTAATAATGGCGGCGCAAAACGGTCATCTACCGCAGCTCCCACCTTAGCAGATACTTTCCCCCCAACTCCAACCTCCAAAGCAGCTTCTACCAAATCAGGGCCGGGAATTGATGCATATATAAGCGAAGGCCCTGACGTTGATTTAAATTCCGGTCTATCAAGTATTTCCCTTAATGTCCAAGTTACATCCCCTGCCCCTCCGGCTGTTGGATTGTCCCCCATGTCACTGATCATAAAAGGTGATTTATCACTAGCAATTGCCATATCCAAACTTTCCTTTAGGCTGGCAGTAGGTGCAATAAATTCAAATTTGTTCCGTCTCTCCCAAAAACTTGTGGCAAGTTCCTCTGCGGTTTGTGTAACCTTTTCTTTTTCATCTCCTGTAACCATAACCACAGCATGGTTTCGAGGCTCATCTGCCCAAGCATAACCTACCCAAATTGCCGCATCAACTATCCCTTCCTGTTGAGTAGCTGGATTTACCGCCGCATATAAACTTTTTCCAGGTTCAACACGGGTACTGGTTTTTTCCCCAGGCAGTAAAATAGGTATGGGCACCCAAGCTTTAAATGCAGGCTTTCCTTTTCCCGATTCTAATCGATCTAACAAATTATTGACAGCACGTTTTTTCGATTCCAATGCGTCTTCATGAGGCGCCATTCGGTAGCAAGTAATTAAGTCAGAATTACCGGCAAGTCGCCAAGAAACATTTCCATGTAAATCCATAGAGGTAGAAATGATGGTCTCTTTTCCTATTACTTCTCTAATTCTTTCAATAAAGTCACCTTCAGGATCATCAAGGCCTACCACACTCATGGCCCCATGAATATCAAAAAACAATCCATCATAAGGTAGGTTTTCCTTTAATCTTTCCAACGTCTCACCCACCAATGATTCGTAAGCTTCCCTGGAAACTATCCCTCCCGGAATAGCATGTCCTCTTAAGGTAGGAAACCAATTAGCCCTGGATCTATTAATTGAATCAGGTTTCATAAAGGGATAATAATCAAACACTTCCTCACCCCGGCGAGCAAGGAAGGCATCTTCTTCTGATACTGCCGGTGAAAAAGTACTTGACTCTATGGCCAACCCTGCAATAGCCACCCTAGGGAGGTCAGCTTTTTCTTTTGTGCTTTCCGGTGATTTGCCTCCACAATCACTAAACAGCAGCAAAATACTGAATAAGCACAAAAAGGAATAGGTAGATTTTTCTCTTAACATAGTAGCAATATTAAATGATAATAATGACTTGCATTCGACAAAAAATCATCGAATAATCTAAAATAAGTTAATTTTTAACACATATTCTACTAACATTAACAATTTAATTGAATAAGGTCTCCAAATTAACACCATCCTAAGGTTCATAATTCAATGGTATCTCTCATTAATTATGATCAATAAAGTTTTTTGTGAATTGGCAAAAACATTCTAATAAATATTAACATCATTAAGCTGTTATTCTAGTTTTAATTGTTTGCTAACCTTTACAATGAATTTGCCTTTATAAGGTTTATTTTAGTATCTTTCCCTTTTAATCCTAAATATCATTTTATGTTTTCTACCGACAGGAAATCTACCATTTTTACTGCCTGGCATAAAGCGTTTGATCAGTTTTCCAACAAGAAAAAGTTAAAAGGGCTTGTTCTTAGTATTTTTAAGGAAGACAAAGAACCAATTTTATGGTCTTATTCCACGAAGGACATTTCATTAGATCAGCCTTACTTTATCACAGAGTTAGGTAATATCCACCTCTTGGCAATAATTATCAAACTTAAAATAAGGGGATTACTTACACTTGATCAATCTATTTCAGAAATACTATCAGAAAATGAATACTCCGGATTAATCAACATCAAGGGCAAAGATTTTACCGATGAGGTTACAGTTTCTCATTTACTGTCTCAAAGGTCTGGAATTCCTGATTTTCTGAACCACTCATCAAAGGATGAACCTTCAATAAAATCCCGCATATATTCCGGAGAGGATCTCTCATGGAGTATCAAAGATATTTTGAACAATTGCAAAGACCAGAAAGCAAATTTTAAACCAGGGAAATCTACAAAAAGTGTTTATTCTGCCACCAATGACCTACTTCTTGGAAAAATCATTGAAAAAATCACTGGAGATTCATTAGAAAAAGCCTTCCATGATTTTCATTTTTCACGGCTTTCTATGAACCAAACTTATGTATATACGGACATACATGATAGAACACCTGCATTATTTTCTTATAAAAACCACCCTTTAATTTTACCACTAGCGATGAGTTCTTTTGGGGGTTCCGGAGGTATAGTTAGTACTGCTAGAGATAGCTTAACTTTTTTGAAAGCATTTTTTCACGGACATCTTTTCCCTATGTCTGAATTAGAAAATTTGATGAACTGGATACCGGTAAAACAAGGCCTAAGACAAGGGATTGGTATTTCACATTATCAAAAACCTAGAATTTTCCCTCTGGCTTCAAAAGAACCGGAATTCATTGGGTACACTGGACACACCTCCGGAGCATTCAGTCTATATGCCCCGGAATTTCAAATTTTCATGACAGGAACCACCAATCAATCTGACGATCCTTTTCTACCTTATAAATTAGCTTCTGCCATGATAAAGGAATTAAATTGATTAGTTAGTTCAGCTTTTTATCCAATCCGGTTTTGTCGTTTTAATTTTGGCTTGTAATTGGTTAAGAAGGTTATACAAACCAAAATAAGTCCTATTGATGTACAAACCATGTCTGGAACCTCTGGCTTGCTTCGATTTCCTAAACATCTTGTCATTGGAGATTTTATCGCCTAAAGCAAAAATCATTTGAAAATAGTTGTCATCAGCGAAATCAAAAACATCTACATGAAACGGTTTACCCAGTAAAGAAATCATCTCTTTAAAGGTATTTTTAAAATATGATTTCTCCTCGTCGGAATCCCTATCAGAAATAAACTCTAGGTCATAAAAAATTTGATCCAGCTCATCCTCTTTAATCAAAAGGTCTTTCTTAATTAAAGAAAAATAACCGGAATAAAATTCCTCAGGAATCACTTTTACACAGCCAAAATCGATTACAGCTAACTCATCCCCTTTCTGAATAATAAAATTTCCTGGGTGTGGATCTGCATGCACCTGTTTTAATTGATGAACTTGATGGTCATAAAAATCCCACATGGTTTGGCCCACTTTGTCTCTGGCCTCTTGACTGGGGTTGGTTTCAAGCCATTCCTTTAAATGTTTTCCTTCCATCCAGTCCATGGTAATCACCCGAGCACTGCTCAGTTCTTCGTAGTACTTCGGGAAATTTAAACCTTTGATATGACTACAAGCCTCCGATATTTCCTTACTTCTTATGACTTCCAATTGGTAATCGGTTTCCTCGAGTAATTTCTCTTCCACCTCCTCCATATAATTATCCAACTCCCTTTCATTCATGTTTAACAATCGAAGTGCAAATGGCTTGACCAGCTTTAAATCAGATTTCACGCTTGAGCCCACACCCGGATACTGAATTTTCACTGCATACACATTTTCTCCTTTGGTGGCTTTATGTACCTGACCTATTGAGGCTGCGTTGGCTGCTGAGGTTGTGAATGTATCAAAAAGAACCTCAGGACTTTTCTTAAAATATTGATTAAAAGTCTTAACGACCAATGGATAAGATAAAGGTGGGGCACTGTATTGCGCCATCGTAAATTTATCCTGATAAGCGCTTGGTAGCATATTTTTATCCATCGCCATCATTTGAGCTACTTTTAAAGCGCTCCCTTTCAGTTCACTCAGTGATGCATAGATATCTGTTGCATTATTTTTATGAAGCTCATCCTTGGACATCCCGGGATTAACCACTTTTTTAGCATAGTGCTTCATATAATTGCCACCTACCTTAGCTCCCGTACTTATAAACTTAGCCGCCCTTTGGACTTTGGAAACAGGAATGCTTTGTTGCTCGTTTAATTTTTCTGACATGGCTATTTGGATTGGAATAGGAATTTTGCAAAATCTACGAAACTATCAATGGCAGACCTACCCATCAAGTCAAAGGCTAGATTGACCGACTTTTCTATGGCTGCATCTGTTTTCTCAAAAGCCGGAGAATCGTCCTTCAACCAAAACCTAAACACAAACATCACCTGAAGCCACATGGCCTCTTGGTATTTATCTGTTAAATAAGGCCTCTCTGCAATTTCTTCTGTTTCTTTCCCTTCATTGACAATCCCACTGGCAAATTCTTTAAACTTTGATTTGAATCCTTTTATTTCTGATGGATAACCTTGATTTTTTAACGAAATATTACCGTAAACCGCAAGCAAATAGGATCTTCTATTTTTCAACTCTTCAATCCAAGTAAATAAAAAGCCCAACAGCTTCTCACGAGATGTATAAGATTGATATATCTCCTGACTTTCTAAAGCTTGAATGGTATGGTCATAAATTAATTCCCAAACTGCTTTTTTTACTGCCCCAAATGAAGAAAAATATTCATAAAAAATTGCCTCTTTCATTTTTATGTCCTTTGTGAACTTGAAAACAGAAACCGGTTCACTTCCTGTTTCCAAAATATGAGCGACGTATCCATCAATAATTTTATTTCTATCCGTTTGGCTATTCTTTGTTTTCTCTGTCATTTTACCCATTTTTTATTCTTAATAGTTTAACTAAATAAAGGTCTAAGTGGTTTGTTAATTCTTACTAAATTTTCTCAGAAAAAAATTAAATCTATTTGATAATGAGTAAATTCACAGCTCACGAAATACTATTTGCACATCCATTTTTTACTTGTTTTCGTTATTTATGATACAGTCTAACGATAATTTAATAATGCTAAGAGCCAAGTCTATTCTCTATACCGCCTTTTTGACGGCTTCTATATTCATATCATCCTGTGATAAAAACATTGACGAAGCACCTCAAGATCCTAATCTTGTGAAAAATGCAATTTTTGAATCCATGCAGGAATGGTACTACTGGAATGATCAATTGCCAACAGTAATAAACACCGATAGTTATGGCAGTAACGAGGAGTTGTTATATAATCTTATGTACCTTCAATATGACAGGTGGTCCTACCTCACCACAAAAGAAGCGTTTGAAAAAGCCTTTACAGGCCAAAACGCTGGACATGGATTTGGGTTCGGTTTAAATTCTGCGGGTGAATTGTTTATTTCCTTTGTCTATGAAGATTCTCCGGCCGGGCAGGATGGTTGGCAGAGGGGTTGGCAGATTTTAGAAATCAATGGCCAACCAATTTCCGTTTATGAAACTGATGGAGGATACAATTTTGATTTAGGCGAAAGCACTCCGGGCATATCCAATTCATTCACCTTCAAACTTCCTGATGGAAGTACCACTACAAGAACCAGCATTAAAGATAATTACCAAGCAAATTCAGTTCTTCATAAAGAAGTTATCGATCAAGGTGGTGAAAAAATTGGGTATTGGGTTTACAACAGTTTCAAAGCAACTGCTGATGTTAGCCCTACAAAAAGTGTGGAAGTTGAGGAGACGCTTAGGTATTTTGAAGAAGCAAATATAAATGAATTAATCATTGACTTAAGGTACAATGGAGGTGGTTCTGTAGATGTAGCAGAACAGATTATGAATGCACTGGTGCCTGCAGCTGCAGATGGTAAATTAATGTATACCAATGACTTTAACCCTGATAAAGAAAGTCTCAACGATGCATATAATTTTGAAAGAACCAATAACCTTACTTTGGATAAATTGGTAGTAATCACTTCAAGAGGTTCTGCCTCATCCAGTGAATTGTTAATAAATTGTTTGAAACCCTATATGGAGGTTACTCTTGTAGGTGAACAAACCTATGGTAAACCTGTTGGATCATTCCCCTTGTCATCATTTAACAGTGTATTGGACCAAAACAATGTCGAATTAGTCCCAATAACTTTTGCTATTGCAAATGCTGCCGGAGAAGCAGAATATTATGACGGATTTCCTGCAGATATTTTGGCTGCTGATGATCCCTCCATCAATTGGGGAAATCTGGAGGATGAGAGATTGTCTGCCGCGCTATCCTACCTATTGTATGGTAACCTAAGTCCAAGTAGCCGGACAAAAACTTTAAAGTCCAATTGGCAAATGATTGATGGATTTACTGGTTTACAAAAAGAATTCCCCGTTTATTGACTTAATAATTATCCGATCAGAAATTTTACTATTAACCACAGCTAGATTTCAATTGTCTATAAAAACAGGCACATCGTCACTGTGAACCCTTTCTGGGGCTGGCTGAAGCAGGAAAGGGTGAAGCAGTCTCATAGGTTTTCGGATCCCTAAGCCTGTCAAAGAGCCCAAAGCTTCCTCTAAGCAAATTCCACCCTATGCATACCAATGACAGTTGGTAAAACCCAGAGGTAAGGAGCCATTGGCATTGGTGAAAACCAACCTCTCAATTGAGCTTATCTTAGGCTAATGCACATAAAAATCAATTCATTTACTGTCATCTGGATCGCAGCATTTTTTAAATATGAATTCTCGAAATGAGGGTTTTCTCATTATACCGGTGCCATGCTAAAATCTCCACACAGCATGATTTTTTTTAGGATTGGAACACTTCCCATAAACACTTGACAGGCCTCACACCTTACTATTGTAAAAGCGGAGAAATCCTATTTCATAATCCGTATTAAAAAAATCATTAGCAAAAAGAGATAAAAAAAGGTGGCAGAAAATTCTACCACCTTTATAATTATAACAAATTTCAATTAATAACCTGGGTTTTGAGGGGCCAAGTTAGGATTTACATCCAATTCAATTCTTGGTAGAGGCATTAAATAATCCTTTGCAGCATCAAAGTTCTCATGTGGTTCCAAACTATTTGCTCCTTTAAATACTACATCACCCAATTTCCTTCTCTTGATGTCATACCATCTTTTATACTCAAAAGAAAGTTCAATTCTTCTTTCTTCAAGGACTAAATCAATAAAAGAATCTTTATCCATACCTGACTGAACATCTTCAGGAAAACTATTCATTTGTCCTGCCGCATTTCTTGCTCTTTCCCTAATGGCATTTACTAGAGACACAGCTTCTTCAGTAGGGCCATTATTAACTTCGGCAGCAGCTTCGGCGGCAATCAACAAAACCTCTGCATAACGCATGGCTGAGTAATTATTATCTGAATACCTGCCATCTGAATTACTGTTACCAGGAAACCTTCTGTATTTAGCAATATGTGGTCTTTGGGTATTTTGAAATTCAGTATATGGGACCATCACTCCACCTACTAAGGCTTCATGCTCAAAACTTACCGACTTTCGGTAATCTCTATCATCCCAAGTATTGTACACGGCCATGGAAGGCACACAAACACTCCATCCCAAATTATCTGCACCTCTAATTCCGGTCATTGGCGGCATAATATCATCATTGGCACCACCACTGCCATTTTGTTGACCTAGAAAATCAACTGAGAAAATAGGTTCTTTAATATTGTCGGCCATCTCAGCTCGATACAAATTTTGATAATCTGCTTCCAACTCGTACCCAAACCTGTCTTTGTTATCAATCACCCATTTGGCCTCTTCATAGGCTTTTTGGTAATCCTCTAAGGTAAGGTTTACTGATGCCAGGTAGGCAGCTGCTGTACCTTTGGTAGGCCTTGATCTCACATTGTTAGGTTGATTATCGGGTAAGTTTTCTTTGGCAAATGCAAAATCTGCCAAGATTCCTTGGTATACTTCTGCTTCAGATGTTTTGGAAATATCTTTGACTGCTTCCGGGTCGGTAATGAAATAATCAATGTAAGGAATATCACCAAAAACACGAACCAAATGATAATAACTAAAGGCCCTAACAAATCTCGCTTCAGCAATTAATTGGTTACTTACAGTTTCATCCAATTCAAGACTTTCGGCCCCTGCGATGGCAGCATTGGCTGCACTCACAACCTGATACCAATAAGGCCAATAAGCCCTAACCATACCGTTGTTATCATCCATATTAAAGTCATTGACTTGTTGCCTCTCAGCTGGAGTTCCCCTATCGCCAATGTCCACCATATCACCCCTTAACATGATGGAAGTTACAAATTGCCTTCCATAAAGTCTTTCACTTGCTATCCACCCATAGGCACCGAAAATTGCGGTTTCTACATCCTTTTCAGAGTTAAACAAACTCTCAGGTGCCAATAATCCTACAGGCTTTTCTTCTAAGTCGGCACAGCCTGCAAATAAACAGGTAGCTGCCAATACCAAAGATTTATATATATTCGTTTTCATGGTTATTTCTTTTTTGGTTGCTTAAAATCCTACGTTCAGACCAATGGTGTAACTCTTTGCATTTGGATAACTTCCATAATCCAGCCCTAGGTTTCGGTTACCATCAGTTGCTCCATCAGAACGATAGTTAACCTCAGGGTCATAGCCTTCGTAAGAGGTGATTGTTAATATATTCTGAGCACTTACGTATACTCTAAGTTTTGCCAGTCCCAACCTGTTGACCACAGTGGAAGGGAAATTATACCCTAAAGAAAGGTTCTTTAACCTAGTGTAGGTCCCATCAAAAATCCACCTAGTTGATACCCTTCTTGTCCTGCCATTAAATGCTCGCGGCACATCCGTGTCCGTATTTGTAGGGGTCCATCTATCCAAAGCCTCTGTAGTAGCATTATTTATCCCGGACATTAGGTTAAGTTCCATCAAAGTATAGCTAAGGATGTCATTCCCCACCGAGCCCTGAAAGAACACATTCAGGTCAAAGTTTTTGTATCTAAAATCATGATTCCATCCCCAAAAGAAGTCAGGATGAGGATTACCAATTATTTGCCTGTCATCACTATTGAGTACACCGTCGTTATTTAAATCTTTGAATTTTTCTCCACCGGCCTCTTGCTCAAATCCACCTCCGGAAAGGAACTCATCACCTTCTTGGTACACCCCATCATATACCCAACCATAAAAGCTACCTACAGAGCTTCCTTCTTGTAATAATTGAGTAGTACCTAAGCCCACCATATGACCGGGGCCCGACCCATACTGAATATCAGTCCCTTCAGGTAAAGAAAGTACAGTATTCCTGTTTCTGGAAAAGTTAATGTCCATGTCCCATTGGAAAGCACCCACAAGGTTTCTAGAGCCTAATGTAAGTTCTACACCTTTATTTTCAACTTCTCCTATATTCCTCAATTGCGTAGTATAACCTGAATATTGAGGCAACTGAACGGCAAATAACAAATCGGAGGTTACCATACGGTAATATTCAGCTGACAAAGTCACCCTGTCATCCCAAAATCCAATATCTGTACCAATATTTAGTTGTGCAGTAGTTTCCCAAGTCAAATTATCATTGGCCACGGTAGTCGGTCTCACTGCATTTACCGGTACACCATCGATTATAGAAAAAACCGGTGAAAATCTAGCCAAGGTTTGGTAAGGTGAAATGGCTTGGTTTCCGGTAATTCCATAACTACCTCTCCATTTCCAAAAACTGATCAAATCAGATGTCTCTAGGAATTTTTCATTTTTCATGTTCCAAGCAATTGCTCCGGAAGGAAAAAATGCCCATTTGTTGTTTTTCGAAAATGTGGAAGAACCATCATACCTAGCATTGAATGTAAACAAGTACTTGTCTCCCAAGGAATAATTTAATCTTCCATAGTAAGAGGATATTTGCCAGTCGGTCAAAGCTGAGTTAGGCGCTTGCCAAACAGCAGAAGATCCGAGGTTCCAAAATGAAAAGGCATCAGTAATAAAAGAGGTTCCTCTAGCTCCATAGCTTTCACTCTCTGACGATTGGAAAGAGTATCCCCCCATTGCTGAAAAGGTATGATCATTTGCAAAAGTCTTTGAATAGGTAAGGTAATTCTCATTCAAAACCAAGGTATTTCTGTAAGCGTTGATAGATGCATCACCTCCTACATTTCTACCTTCCGTAACGGTGGTAGGAGCATAGGTACCTGTCCTTGAAGAGTTTGCAGTAGCACCAAAGGTAGTTTTAAATTTCAGCCCTTCGATGATATCATATTCAGCAAAGAAATTTCCTTGAAAGCGATCATTGACATTCTCGTTTTGCAATTGGGTGGCCACAGCATAAGGATTATCATGAGGATCATTTAGTCTTGCAACGGTAAAGGATCCATCTTCATTATAAATTGGTTGATCCGGTTCAAATTTAAAAGCAGATGCAACAACGCCAGGAGTTAACCCACCTGAATTTTCTTGAGTCCTTACACCATCGCTGCTACTTCTCCTTGCAAAAAGATTTAATCCAATTTTAAGTTTTTCAGTAGCTTGAATATCTAAATTACTGGTAATGCTAAACCTATTAAAGGCAGAATTAATGATCACCCCTTTTTGGTCAAAATAAGACCCTGAAACATAATAGTTAACATTGTCTGTTCCGCCTGAAATAGACAATTGGTAATTTTGTATACCACCGGTTCTAAAAATCTGATCTTGCCAATCGGTATCTCCACCGGCAGGCTGAATATTAGGTCGTGCATCAGATATATAGTCATTGAATTGAGAAGCATTCAATAAATCAAGTCGATTAATTTCATTTTGCATACTATAAGAGGTATTGAAATCAATCTTTGCTGCTCCCGATTTACCTCTTTTGGTAGTTACCATAATTACACCATTGGCTCCCCTTGAACCATAAATTGCTGTAGCAGATGCATCTTTCAAAACCTCCATGGATGCTATATCTTCCGGCGGTGGCATGGCTGCGCCAATAAATCCATCTACAACAAAGATAGGGTCACTACTCGCATTGATGGAAGTTCCACCTCTTACCCTAACTTTCATACTAGCTCCAGGAGCACCATTATTGGATTGAATCTGAACACCAGCTGCCCTACCTTGAAGGGCTTGAACAGCATCAATAGCGGGATAGGCAGTTAATTCTTCAGCCTTAACTGAAGAAACAGCTCCTGTAAGGTCACTCCTCTTTTGCGTACCATATCCAACAACTATTACCTCCTCTAGGGAAGATGCGTCCATTTTCATGGTAACATCGATTACAGATTGGTTGCCAATAGAAACCGTCTGTGCTTCATACCCTATATAAGAAAAGACCAAAACAGCTCCATCAGGTACTGTTAGGGAATAGCTACCATCTAGATCAGAAACAGTGCCTGTAGTGGTTCCTTGCACAGATATTGTAGCTCCCGGTAAAGGTTGCCCTTCTTCATCTTTAATTACCCCTTTTATAGTTCTGTCTACTATTGGGGCTTTGGGAGTCTGCTCAGTTTTTGCTAGTCTTATATCAATTTGATCATTGACTTGGCGAAAACCTAAAGTAGTCTGAGAGGCCACTTCCTTTAATATTGATTCCACACTTGCATTGCCTTTGGAAAGCACCAGCGAGATATTCTCATTTACATCTTTTTTATCGAATGAAAAGGTGAAAGCAGTTTGCTTCTCAATCTTTTGGAGAAAACGACCTAAGGTCATTTCCTTTTCGTTGATATTCACCTTAACCTCATCTATCGATTGGTACTGATCCTTTAGGTTAAGTGCCAAAACAAAATTGAATAGAAAAAGTTGTAAGGTAAATCCATACAAGAAGTAGCGGGACAATAGGTAGATTGTCTTTTGTAATTTAAATTTCATAGTTTTTAGGTTTATTTTTTCAATTAATGACTTTGAACAATTAAAATAAACTGTCCATTTAAAGGTATTTCACCTTTGCTATTATCTTATTTATCATATATCATATTAATTAAAATTTAAGTGAATTTTTTTTCCATTTATTTCGTATTTGAAATACTCAATGAAGGACATTCTGTCCAACACCAAATCAAGGGTTTGATTAAAGTATCGTCCGCTCAAAGCCCAAGGCTTTTTGGGTTTTCCGGTTACCTTTATCTCTACACCATACCATCTTTCGAGTACTGCAATCACCTCTTTAAATGCAGCATTTTCAAAAACAAGTAAACCTTCTCTCCAGCCTATGGTTTCAGCATCAGAAAATGTGGTTATATTAAAATGATTATCGGCTTGTTTGTATTGAAGTTGTTCTCCGGGATCTAGGAAATAGCTTTGGTTGGCAGAATCAGAATGAATCTCCACCCTTCCTGTAAGCAGGGATACAAAAACTTCATTAGGGTTAAAAAAATCAATATTAAAAGATGTTCCCAAAGCCGCAGTTTCTATATTTCCCGACACTACTTTAAATGCTCGGGAAGAATCTTTTTTCACCTCAAAATAACCCTCTCCCAATAAATAGACTTTTCTTTCTAAAGAATCAAATGTTTCAGGAAAAGTCAACTGACTACCTGAGTTTAACCATACACTAGATCCATCAGGAAGTTTAAAATTTAGCTTTTCTCCAAAATGTGTGGCTTTGGTAAGCATTTCAGGTTCTGACACCAATGCTTCTTTATCTTTAGACTCAGCTGTAGCAAATTGGCTAAGTAAATAACCCATAAAACTCGTCAAAACTAAAATTACAGCTACTTTATACCATTGCTTGATGGTCAACCAAGAATGAGCGTCTCTGCGAACATGAAAATTTATTTCATTTGCATCCTCATGGGCTAAAATATTTTGAAGAACCCTAGACTTAACTTCCCCAGCTACATTGTTGGCAGGTCCTTTTAGACCCAGAAGAATTTCTCTGGCCTCTTTAACATCCATCACTTTCTCTGAATGCGCCTGCATCCAATTGTTCCAGTAGATGTCCAACTCCTCAGTGGGCTCCTTAACCCACTTTACAAATTCAGGGTTGGTAAGTAAAAGTAGCGCTATATCTTCCTTTTTGTCCATTCTTTTGATCCTTCAATCCCATAAGGGCTGAAAAGTCAAAATGACATCATTTTTTAACAAAAAAATAAAATTAATTTTTCTAAAGCTTAAAATTAAGACAATCCCAATGCTCTTTTAGTAGACAAAAAAGTTATTTCATTGCTGACTTTAGCATTGAAAGAGCCTTGTAAACAAGATTTCGAGCAGATTTGACATGATCAAAGCCTAACAACTCACTAATTTGGGAATAGTTTAAACTTTGAAAATAAAAATAATAAATAGCTTCCCTTTGCTTGCGAGAAAGAATACTTAAGGCTTTATTTAATTGTTCTGACCTTTCTTTTTGAATTTGTCGATCTATTAGAAAGTCTTCATGAGAGTAAACTACCTGAAATCCATCTTGGTGGATTTCCGATAATGGTTTATTTGAACTTTTGATTTCATCAAAAAGTTTTCGCTTCATACATTTCATTAGGTAAAAACGTATGCAATCTGTGGCACCTAAGGATTTTCTTTTCTGCCTCAGGTAAATAAAGACATCCTGAATACAATCTTCCACAAGCTCCTGATTCCTCGAAAATTGGCAACCATAACTTAAAAGAACATCAAAATTTTCATTGTAAATCTTGATGAAAGCAGTCTCACTTCCCCCCTTGAATTGTTGCCAAAGCTTGGCATCATCAATTACCGGCACGTCATTGGGAAATGACTGCAAATCCGTTTTTCCGGAATAATGCCTGGTATTTTGGGTGGGTTTATTCATTGAATCCTTAAATGTATAATAATCTTCTCATTATTTAAAAAGAATACCCGTTGGACCAAAAAAAAGGTGAATTCCAAGCAGAAAATATGAATAAAATCACCTTTTATAAAAAATAAGCCGGGGATTGCTTATTTAACAAAGAAAGGATTTAATTTTGTAAGGTATATCAAATTCCAATTAAAGTGATTCTAATAATTTTCTTTCTATTACACTGGTATTTCTCTCTGTTTTGCCAAAGCTTTTTCCTTCATAGGTATGCTGCACATCAAATGTTTGTCATGAACAAGTATTGGGAGAAATTTTTCTACATTTTTACTTGGTTCTGCCAAGGCAGTTCTTACCTTTCTCCCAGAGCTTATGCTATTCTTCACAGGATGCATCACGCCTATAGTGATACACCCTTAGACCCACATAGTCCACACCATACTGAAAACCTTTTTACCATGATGTGGAAAACTAAAAAGATTTACAATGAACATTTTACTTTTAGGGCAAAACCAGAAGAAAGATTTATAAAAGATGTTCCAGATTGGAACCGTTTTGACAAGTTTGCAGATACGATGGGAATCCGAATTGGTTGGGTTTTAGTATATGTCTTGATTTATGTTTTAAGTATTAGTGTTTTTGAACTAGCAGGTACTCACTGGTGGATGTATTTCCTTTTACCTATCCACTTTATGATGGGGCCGGTTCATGGTGCAATAGTTAATTGGAGTGGTCACAAATACGGTTATGCTAATTTTGATAACAATGACAAATCTAAAAATTCATTGATTTTAGATTTTTTAATGTTGGGTGAACTTTTCCAGAACAACCACCACAGGCTTCCTAAAAGGGTAAATTTCGCAGTCAAATGGTATGAATTTGATCCAACCTATCCAATTGTAAAACTTTTACATGCCACGGGTATAATAAAATTAAAACCTACCAATTAATTGATGACTTAAAAATGGAATACCCTAAAAAATCCCTTCCCAATGAAACATTTTTGTTTCGTTGAGAAGGGATTTTTTTTTGCAAATATTGTCGCCAAAAGCATTAATAAAATAAACTATGAGAGTAGTTGCTAATTAAAAAATCAAACCTTAAAAATTTCAAAAAGCCATTTGAATTGTTGGTTTAAAAGCAAAATTTAACCTTAAAGCATAAAAATTGTTATGTTTTTATAAAAATAATTGCATTTATAAAACTAAATGGTTAAGTTGATCCGAAATCACCTACTTTAAAACAGATATGAGAGAACTAACAAGAGCAGAAGAGCAAATTATGCAGATTCTATGGGACATTGAGAAAGGCTTTGTCAAAGATGTCCTCGAAAAAATGACAGCTCCAAAACCAGCGTATAACACTGTATCCACAATCATACGTATCTTGGAAAGAAAAGGCTTTGTTAAACACAAAGCTTATGGCAAGTCCCATGAATATTATCCTATTGTTTCAAAGGATGAATACCGCAGCTTTACCATTAAAAATTTATTAACTGGTTATTTCAGTGGATCTTTTGCAAATTTAGCTTCATTTTTTGCCAAAGATGAAAAACTAGATGTTAAAGCTTTGGAGAAAATAATGGACGAGGTTAAAGATGATGTTAAAGACTAATAATCTTTAACAAGCGCAATAGTTAACCCTAATCAGTAAAACCTTCTAGAAAGATTTCCACAATATTAAGCTAGGAACATCTATTGATGCTTCGAGTAGTTCTTAAGTGGCAATCCATTATATAAGATTACCTTTTTACAAGGAAAGGTAAAACCTTAATCTAGTCAGGTGACTATTGGCTTAAATTGATATTAGAAAACAAAAAAAAGGTGAACGAATTAAAGTTCACCTTTTTTTATTTATGGTATCTTTATAGGCTTTCCTATAAATTTTTACCTAACCAGTTCCTTGGGTACAACAACTTATCTTTCAATTGTCATCAGCTGTACCTATGGCATGTACTTTAAAACCAATGTCTCTTAAAGCTTTCTTGTCCATGATGTTACGTCCATCAAAAACATGAGCAGGCTTCAACATATTGTCATAAATTTTTTGCCAGTCATATGACTTAAATTCATCCCATTCAGTAAGTACAGCCACAGCATGCGCACCTTTACAAACTTCGTAAGGATCATTGACTACTTTAAGGGATTCTTTATTTTCTTCAGGAGCCCTACTACCTAAATAATCCAAATCAGTATAAATTTGTTGCTCTGTTACCTTAGGATCATATACTACAACATTTGATTGTTCATTTAACAAATGATCTGCTACATAAATAGCTGCAGATTCTCTAGTATCATTTGTATCTTTCTTAAATGCCCAACCCAAAAATGCTATTTTTTTACCACTTACCGTATTGTATAAGTTATTAATAATCTTCTTCGAAAAGCGTTTTTTCTGATAATCGTTCATGATGATTACCTGCTCCCAGTAGTCAGCAACTTCATTAAGCCCATAAGATCTTGAAATATAAACAAGGTTTAGTATATCCTTTTGGAAACATGAACCGCCAAAACCAACAGAGGCTTTAAGGAATTTAGGCCCTATTCGGGAATCAGTTCCTATCGCTCTAGAAACTTCATTTACATCAGCTTCAGTGTGTTCACAAAGTTCTGAAAGTGAATTGATGGAAGATACACGTTGCGCTAGAAAAGCATTGGCAGTTAATTTTGATAATTCAGAAGACCATACATTTGTAGTAAGTATTCGCTCTTTAGGTACCCAGTTGGCATACACATTAACCAATGCATCAATTGCCTTCAATCCTTCTTCTGTTTGGTCCCCACCTATCAAAACCCTATCAGGTGCCATAAGGTCTTCAACTGCAGTTCCTTCAGCTAAAAACTCAGGATTAGAAAGGATTTGAAAATTCATACCATTACCTGTATTTTCTAGGATATCCTTAAGTGTACTAGCAGTTCTTACTGGAAGTGTAGATTTTTCGACTACTATTTTATCACCCTTTGCAACTCTGGCAATTTGCCTTGCGCAAAGTTCAATCCATTTTAGATCAGCGGCTTGTCCTTTTCCTTCACCATAGGTCTTTGTTGGCGTATTAACAGAAATAAAAATCATTTCGGCTTCGTCAATCGCCTTGTCCACATCAGTTGAGAAAAATAAATTTCTTCCTCTCGCTTCAGCTACTACATCTGAAAGGCCTGGCTCATATACAGGAATCTTGGAAACATCTTCATCATTCCAAGCTGCAATACGAGCCTCATTGAGATCTACAACGGTAACTCTAATATCAGGACATTTTTTTGCAATTACGGCCATGGTTGGACCACCAACGTAACCAGCACCAATACAACAAATACTTTGGATCTTCATTTCTTATAGTTTAAAACATTTTATAAATAAGGGCAATCTCATCCATACCCTAACACTCCAATAATTAAAAATAAAACAAAAATACTAAAATCAAACCATTAAACCTTTAATCTTCGCTATCGTTATTCTGGTTTTTAAAATCTAAATCGACAATTAAGGGGAAGTATAAATTTATACCCTATTTTAATCTTTCTATATTTTTTGGTTTAACTTTTAATTATAGTATTTATAAGTAGGTTTTTATGGGTATTCAAAATACGAACTTTTATCGTCAAATATTCAAATTTTCAAGGCAGATTTTAAAAAATCGTATCCTGCATAGAGTAAATGGGCTTCATGCATTCTCGCATTTATTTTTAGGAATTTCAATAAAAGGAATACTTATTTGCCTTCTAAGATGTTAACAATCCAACCTCCTATTCACCACCAATTAACATCAATTAAAGGTAAGGGAATTTCAATTGTCTTGCTGCAATCCCTGAATATTACTTAATAATTGACAAATATATTATTAATTATAATAATTTTTCTAATTAAAAATAAAAAAACGACAATTCCTCATTTATACTAAAAAAAAGTATTTTTAAATAATAAAATTCGCATTTGGCAACAATTAATTTCGGCTGTAAACTTTTGCTAAAAGCGTTCAATTTGGACAAAATTATATTGACCAATCCTAGTACAATGATTATAATCTTAATTATTATGCCATTTTTTGTGACAAAATAATCAATTATTCCAATTCTTAAAAACAGGTTTTTAAACTTAATCCTTAAGCAAAAGTAATCTTATAATAGGTCATAGAACTGGCAATCGCTCAAAACCCGTAGAAATTATTTAACCTAGCCCCTGGGAAAAGGCTATTCAAGAGGCAATAAACCAAGGATTTAACAAATTTTCTTTATTATAGCTCAGGGGTTCGTCAATATCTATTTTTTTTATTTCATATCCTAAAGCCTTTAAAACCCCATGAGCAGCCGCCGTATCCCATTCCATGGTAGGTGCAAACCTTGGGTAAAGCTGCGCCTTACCTTCAGCTAAAAGCATAAATTTCAAAGACGAGCCCATACTTACCACATCAGCCTGAGGATATTGATCTATAATTTCTTGGGTTTCCGAACTTAAATGAGATCTAGAGGCCACAATAGTTTGGATAGGTTCTCCCGTTTTCTTTTGAAGGTCGACCACCACTGGATTAGCTCCCTCAACTTTCCATGCCCCTTCACTATTGCCCCAAAACAACCAATCCAAAACCGGGGCATAAACTACCCCAATTACGGGTGCCCCTTTATGAATAAGGGCTATATTTACTGTAAACTCACCATTCCTCTTTACAAATTCCTTGGTGCCATCCAATGGGTCAACCATCCAAAAATATTCCCAATTTTTCCTCTCGCTATAGCCAATACTTTTCCCCTCTTCAGATAGAATTGGCAAATTTGTTTCAGAAAGAAAATCAGATATTATTTGATGGGCAGCCAAATCCGCTTTGGTAAGTGGTGAATCATCTGCTTTAAATTCAACCCCTAAATCGGCACTATTATATATTTTTAGAATCTCTTGTCCTGCAGCTTTTGCTGCTTCTAAAGCAATATCTGTAAACAATTTCTGATTAATTTCCATAAGGTATTTTTATAAGTAATACTATTGCGAACCTATTGATTAAGGTTAAATATAAGTAGGAGGGCATTAAAAAAGAAATAGTCAAACTTATTTAGCTTGACTATTTCTAATTATTTGAATTATTATTTATCCATTCCTTGATGGATTCATATTACCATTCCAGCCGCAACGGTTTCGTTGGTATTGGGATCTATTAAAATAATAGATCCTGTTTGCCTATTTCTTCTATAAGCATCAAAAAACAAAGGTTTGGCTGACCTGATACTTATTCTTGCAATATCATTCATTCCTATTTCTTCAATCCCTTCTTCCCTATGCAGCGTATTAACATTTACTTTGTATAAGATCTCTCGTACCATTACTTGACATTCTTGGGTTGTATGTTTAAGTATAAGCTTGGTTCTTCCTTTCAATGAACCCGTACTCATCCAACATACCATAACATCAAGATCTTGTCCCACATTTGGCACATTATTAGGTCTTACCAGCATATCTCCTCTGCTAATATCCAATTCATCCTCAAGAGTCATGGTAACAGACATTGGAGAAAAAGCTTCCTCGATTGCTTCTCCGTCTAATTCTATACTTTTTATTTTTGAAGTAAAGCCAGTAGGTAAAACTTTAACATCATCCCCTGGCTTGAAAATCCCACCTTCAATTCTTCCTGCATAGCCTCTAAAATCTTGATGTTCATGAGTATGTGGTCTAATAACCATTTGAACTGGGAACCTGCAATCGATATGATTGAAGTCTGAAGCAATGTGTACATTTTCTAACAAATATAGCAAAGTCGGCCCTTCATACCATTTCATATTGGTAGACCTATCCACCACATTGTCTCCATTAAGAGCAGAAATTGGAACAAAATGAACATCTTTGATTTCCATTTTGCTGGCAAAATCTTTATAGCTTTTCACTATTTTTTGATAAACCTCCTCATCATAATCTACCAAATCCATTTTATTCACACATACTATAACATGAGGTATTTTCAGCAAAGAGGCGATAAAACTGTGTCTAAAAGTTTGCTCCAACAAACCCTTTCTAGCATCTATTAGAATGATGGCAAGGTTGGCAGTAGATGCACCCGTCACCATATTTCTGGTATATTGAATATGACCTGGAGTATCTGCAATTATAAATTTCCGCTTAGGGGTAGCGAAATACCTGTAGGCCACATCAATAGTAATCCCCTGTTCTCTTTCGGATTTAAGGCCATCAGTAAGCAAAGATAGGTCAACATAATCAAACCCTTTCTTTTCACTAGAAGTTTTTACTGCCTCAATCTGATCTTCAAAAATAGATTTTGAATCATATAGCAATCTACCTATTAAGGTACTTTTTCCATCATCAACAGATCCCGCGGTGGTAAATCTTAACAATTGATTGGTTTCCTGTATGCTCATATTGTATGTATACTATTCTCTAGAATTTTTTTATAAATCAACTTTTGCCGGATCCTTAGACAACTGTGTTTCTCAATTTCAAATTGATAGGTAAAATCATCGAAAGCTTATTTCATCCTCGGCAGGGATATACATTTAAATTTCGTTGGCCTAAAAATAACCACTTTTTTTCCTGTCTTCCATGGCAGTCTCTCCCCTTTTATCATCAGCTCTGGTACCTCTTTCAGTAGTTCTAGTAGTGGCCACTTCAGCAATGATTTTATCTAAATCATCGGCATCAGACTCAACTGCTCCGGTGATAGGCATATCTCCACAGGTTCTGTACCTTACTGTTAAATTTTTAATTTCTTCATTAGGTTTCAATTGAATAAAATCAGATTTGGCCAAAATAACACCATCTCTAACCACACAATCTCTTTGATGTGAAAAATACAATGAAGGCAACGCTATGTTTTGGTGTTGAATATACTGCCAAACATCCATTTCTGTCCAGTTGGATATCGGAAACACTCTAAAATGTTCACCCATATGTTTTTTTCCATTGAACAAGTTCCATAACTCCGGTCTTTGGTTTTTAGGATCCCATTGCCCAAATTCATCCCTATGCGAGAAAAACCGCTCCTTAGCGCGTGCTTTTTCTTCATCTCTTCTGGCACCACCCATGGCAGCATCAATTTTATTTTCCTCTAGGGTATCTAATAAAGTAACCGTTTGCAAGGCATTCCTACTTGCATTTGCTCCTGTTTCTTCTCTGACCTTTCCATCATCTATACTTTTCTGAACAGAACCGACAATGAGTTGTACACCTAAGTCTTTTACAAGCTCGTCCCTAAAAGCTATTGTTTCCGGAAAATTATGCCCCGTATCGATATGAATTAAAGGAAACGGGATTCTGGATGGATAAAAAGCTTTTTTGGATAAATGAGCCAAAACGATGCTATCCTTTCCGCCTGAAAATAACAAGGCTGGTTTTTCAAATTGAGATACAACTTCTCTAATTACAAAAATTGCCTCTGCCTCTAACTCTTCCAGATGGGATAAATAGTATTGTGCCATATTAAATTTTTATTTTTTTATTTATTTTCTCTACCAATCTTGCCACTGCATCTTCCATTTTTTCTTCAGCTGTATGCACCACCTCAAATGGGGCTAATGGGGGCTCATAAGGTGAGCCAATTCCAGTGAGGTCTTTAATCAAACCTTGTCTGGCCTTCTTATACAATCCTTTGACATCTCGCTCTTCGCATATTTCCAATGGACAATCCAAATAAACTTCTAAGAAATTATCTTTACCTACTAGGTTTCTAATCAATTCCCTATCCGATATAAAAGGAGAAATAAATGCAGATATCACTATTAAACCTGCATCTAACATTAAGTTGGCTACTTCTCCTATCCTTCGAATATTTTCCACCCTGTCTTTATCTGAAAAGGTTAAATCTTTATTCAAGCCTGTCCTAACATTGTCTCCATCCAATAGATAGGTATGATATCCCATACCATAAAGTGCATCTTCAGTTGCATTTGCCAAAGTAGATTTGCCCGAACCTGAAAGACCTGTAAACCAAATTAGTTTTGGCCTCTGCCCTAAAGCTTTGACCCGGTGTTCGCTATTCACTTTAAATACGGATGGATGAATATTCTTAGGCATTTGGAAGTAAAATTAATGTAACACTTTTAATTTCAATTATAAGTAATACCAATTTATAAATAATAATACTACAACAGCGTAAATTAAAGTCAAAGGAAATCCAATAACAAAATAATCTTTAAACTTATAATTCCCAGGCCCCATCACCATTAAATTGGTTTGATAGCCAATTGGGGTCATAAAGTCCCCTGATGCTGCAAAGGCAATTGCAACGAAAAAGGGAGTTAAAGGCTGCTCTAATTGATTACCAAGCTCCAATGCAATCGGAAACATAATCGAAACTGCTGCCGCATTGGTAATTAAACTAGTTAAGACCAAAGTAATAATAAACAATATTACCAAGCCAACCATAGGAACTGCCCCTTCTGTCAATTGAATCAAGAAATTAACCAATACACCTGCTGCACCGGAACTATTTAATGCCAATCCTAAAGAAAGTGAACAAACTAGAATCAGTAATAGATCCAAATCAACCGCTTTCTTTAAAGTCTGCAAATTTAACACTTTAAATAGATACAAAATAAGGATTCCTGCAAAAGCTGCTATAAAAAGATCTATCCACCCAATAATCCCTATAAACAATACAGACAAAGCCAATAATGAAGGGAGTCTTTTTAAATTTCCTCTGTCTGCACTAATCTCACCTCTGAGGGTAACAATTATTAAATCTTTATAATAATCATTTCTGTTGTGGTCTTTACCGGTTAACATTAAAAATAGGTCTCCGGCATGTACCCTTGTTTCTCCTATATTTCCTTTCAATTGTGTTCCATTTCTGTGAATAGAAATGATAGAACCTTGGTATTTGTTTCTAAAGTCGCTGTCTTTTACCTTAAGACCAATCAAGGATGAAGAGGCTGGAACCACCGCTTCCGTTAATTGAAAAAATCCATAATTAGATACATGCCCATCTTCAGGCAAACTTAATCCTTGCTCTCCTTGAATTAGTTTTAATATGGCTTCTGAGTTACCGGCAAAAAACAACTTGTCACCTTCTTGTAAAACTTCATTGGGGCCTACAGGGGAGATCTCTTTTTTTCCCCTTCTAATTTCGGCAAGGAAAATTTCTTTCAATTTCCTTAGCCCTGCTTCTTTGACTGTTTTGTCATGCATGGATGAACCTATGGGGATATAGGTTTCAACCAAATATTCATTAAGATGCTCAATAACTTCACTTTTGTTTTCCTCTCTAGAGGGCAACAAATAATTGGAGGCGATACTTAAATACACCATACCAATTGAAGCCACCAAGACCCCTAAATACAAAAAATCTTCAAACCCTAGCAATGGGTAACCGAATTGACTAATTAACCCATTTAAGACCAAGTTTGTAGAGGTTCCAACAACCGTAATCATACCCCCCAAAATAGTGGAATAAGAAAGCGGAATAAGAAATTTCGAAGCAGGGAAATTATTTGTTTTGGTCCATTTCTTCACATAGGGGATCATAAAGGCAACAACCGGAGTATTGTTTAAAATTGCGGAAAGGCTACTTACCAGCAACATGAGCCTAAGTCTAAATGTACCCGGTTTTAACTTTTGGCTGAAAATTTTAAAAAAAAATCCTGTACCTATGTTCTGTTGGATTCCAGAAGTTAAGCCTATCAATAGAAATATAACTATGATCTGCTTATTTGCCAGCCCCATCAAAAAATCCTCAGGTGTAATGATTTGTAAAACTAAAAGCAAAAACACTGCCCCCAAAAATGCAAAAGAAGGCCTTAACAGATCCCTGTACAACACAAATACCAGGACAATGACTATGGAAATGGTTATCAGGCCTGGAAAAGACATAAGAATGTAAATTTATTGGTCATAATTTTCCCTGAAAGGCTGAGCATAAGGATATGAAGGGGTCAAGAGTATACTTTAACAGTGGTTTTAATTAATTCAATTTGGTAGAATACTAAAAGTAAGGTTTTTAACTTTCTAATGTTAATGAATTGAAGATTTTTAAAACAAAACCATTAAAATCACCTTATTTTTTCACCCACAACTTTGGATATTTAAAGCAAATATAAAAGTAGTAGGGCAAAATTCTAATTCAAAGTTTTAACCTCATAATTAAGTTTAAAATCACAATATGGTTCCTATGAAAAGAAAAGTAACCCTTTGCACTAGTAGACTTATTGGTTTAATAACAGTATTTAATTATAATGCTTCATAATAAACTTTCAACCGGCACAAGTTGCAAATGAATTGTTTACTCAAATTTAACGAAACCTTCAAATACCCAACCATTAAAATTTACCTATTAATAATTACCTTTCCACAATGAAAACATACGGCTTTTTCCTCTTTTTATTATTGTCCTGTACATTTTTATGTTCTTGTAAAAATGAGAATAGTGATTCCTTTCATTTCATGGCCATTGGTGATCTGCCCTATCACCTTCCTGATGATTTTGAAAGGTTTGAACGCATGATCCAACAAATTAATGATGTCAATCCGGCTTTCACCTTGCATGTTGGGGACATAAAATCAGGAAAAGTTCCTTGTTCAGATGAATATTACGAAAAGATTAAAAACTATTTTAATGCTTTCGAGAAACCATTAATCTACACACCGGGAGATAACGAATGGACGGATTGTGATAGAGAATTATGTGGGAGTTATGATCCGGAAGAACGGCTTGACAAATTAAGACAATTGTTTTTTTCAGATAGTATTAGTCAAGGAAAAATGCCAATAATTCTTAGCAGGCAAAATAAATTTGAAGGCTTTGAAAAATTTCCTGAAAATTCAACTTGGATCAAATCAGGTATTACCTTCGGAACATTGCATGTAATTGGGTCAAATAATAATTTCGACACCGGAGTTGAAGCCATAAATGATGAATTTTATGAAAGAGAACTGGCGAATAATTTTTGGCTAAAATCACTATTCGAAGCAGCTAAAAAAGACAACAGTAAAGGTTTAGTACTTGTTTTACATGCAGGGTTAAATTATAACAACAAAGACGAAAAAAATGGACATGCCAGTTTTGTTACCTTATTAAGACAACAAGTCCAAGCATTCGACAAACCGGTTCTATTATTATATGGCGACCAGCACCGCTTTTTAGTATCCAAACCTCTTAGGGACAATAACGGAAAAACCATGACTAATTTCACAGCAGTTCAAGTCTTTGGAGACCATGATCTCCACGCTGTTGAAATCAAAGTGGCACCTGAAAACCCTAATCTTTTCGAGATAAATCCATTTTATATTAAAGGTAACTGAACCACACAGCATTCAGCCCAATCCCGATATAAATTTGACCGATAAAAAAAATATTTTACAAAATCAGATTAGTGTTAAGTAATTTTTTTGATAAACTTCCTTATATTTATCTAAAATAAAAGTTTATCAAATAAATAATCATGAATAAAGTCCTAACCTTAGCCTGCCTTTTATTCTTTTTAAATGCAGCTAACCTAAAAGCCCAAAACCTAAATATCATTCCATTACCCGAGTCCATTGAAATGGGAGAAGGCCATTTGGTCTTAAAAGAGGGAAGTGTAATTGCGGCCAAAACGGAAAGCAGTAGAAAATCCGCTGCAATTTTCAATGAAATGTTGGAAGCCAAAACAGGCTTGAATCTACTTATTCAAATTGCTCCTCAAAGAAGTGATGCCTTAGTTGTTCTAGAAGAAATTCAAGACGCTCAAAATGAAGAAGGATACTCTTTAAATATTGACGGAAACAAAATTCATATAAAAGGATCATCAAAAGGTATCTTCTATGGATTGCAATCCTTGTACCAGTTGGTTAAAATGAATGGAGGACAAGCCATCGTTCCTCAATTAGTAATCAATGATGCTCCGGCGTTTGGGTACAGAGGTATTATGCTTGATGTTTCACGTCACTTCATTGGCACTGATCAGGTTAAAAAAATACTTGATTTAATGGCCCAATTAAAATTAAACACCTTACACTGGCACCTAACGGATGATCAAGGTTGGAGATTAGAGATAAAAAAATATCCGAAACTTACACAGGTAAGTGCTTGGAGAGATTCCACCATCATTGGACAGTACTACGATTTCAAACCATTTATTTACGACGGAAAGCCTCATGGTGGGTATTATACCCAAGAAGAAGCCAAGGAAATAGTTAAGTATGCTGCAGACAGAAAAATTACAGTAATTCCTGAAATAGAGCTTCCAGGCCACAGTTCGGCAGTATTGGCTGCTTACCCGGAACTAGGAAGTTTTGATTCTTTTCAAGGTATCGGAACAGGTACAATTGCCGCAGTAAATGAAAATGGAAAAAAATACGATAATGATATCAACCAAGAAGTCCCAGGCTTCTGGGGAGTTCATTATAATATTTATGGCCCTACGCCAAAAGCTTTTGCATTTTTAGAGGATGTGTTGTCGGAGGTGATGGAAATTTTCCCAAGTGAGTACATCCATATTGGAGGAGATGAAGTCCCTAAAGATCATTGGAAAACCTCAGAAATAGCACAAAAAGTTATCAAAAAAGAAAAATTAGCTGATGAACATGAATTACAAAGCCATTTTATTCAGCAGATTGAAATGTTTCTTAACAAAAACAACAGGAAGCTGATAGGATGGGATGAGATCCTCGAAGGTGGTTTAGCTCCAAATGCCACGGTAATGAGTTGGAGAGGAGAAAAAGGAGGAATTCAAGCAGCTAAAATGGGCCATGATGTAATCATGACACCCAATAGCCATATGTATTTTGACCATTACCAAGCAGAAGACAAAACAACAGAACCTTTGGCTATAGGAGGTTTTCTTCCTCTTGAAAAAGTGTACAGTTACTCTCCTATTCCTAGTGAATTAAATGAGGAAGAATCTAAACATGTTCTGGGAGTACAGGCCAATTTATGGACCGAATACATCCCTTCTAATAACAAACTGGAGTACTTCCTATTTCCAAGGGCTTTTGCCTTGGCTGAAGTGGCTTGGAAAAAGAATGAAAATAAAAATTATGAATCCTTCAGTCTTGAAAGATTACCTGAAAGGTTACGTCAATTGGAAGAAGACAACGTGTTTTTTAGAATTCCAGAGGCTAAAGTAGAATTTAGTAAAGATGAAAAAAGTGGAAGGTATTTGGTTGAAATCAATCCTTTAATAGCTAATGCAACTGTTTACTATACCTTTGATGGACACAAAGCAGACCAAACAGCATTACTTTACACAGGACCGGTATTGGCACCAATTGCAGGAAAAGGGCAAGATCCAATTACCATCCGTTATGTTACCATCAGCCCGGCTGGAAGAAGTAGTAATGAATTCAGTGTGACCCTAGAGTAAGTCTATTCCTTAGGGATAACAAATTGGATTTCTAAACAATTATCACAAAACTTGATCAGCGTGTACAATTTTGATTGTGCACGCTTTTTTTATTAAAAAAGGAAAGTTGGTAACATGCAATAGAAATTCTATTTCCCACAGAAATTATTTTAAAATCAGCCAATTCGTTGGTGTATTGAATTTCACCATAGTAATGCTATGGTGAAACCCCTTACCAGATTGATTTGACTGAAACAACAATACTCATTTGGAATTCTATAGTAATCGGAGTTTAACCAAGTAAATTCCTATTCATCAGCCGCTATACACTATTTAATGATTTTTTTTCAACTAATTGAAAAAGCAAAATGGCATCAAAAACAGAATGCGCCGTAATGGCAGCTATAATTCCGGCTGTTTTGAATAAATATCCTAAGGCTGCAATAAAGCCAATCATAATAATTCCATATACGCTAATTTTCCAATTCAAAGGGTTTAAATAACCATGGATGGCAACAAAAAGGATAGAGGTGATCCACAATCCCAAAAATGGTTGCAACCCTGCCCTGAACAACAATTCCTCTCCAACACCTGCACATATGGATATAAAAACAATCCCTAAATCATTCCAAGACCAATTATTTAGGATTCTATGGTATTTTTGTCTTTCATTTTTGAAAAATGTGGCATTGATCAAAATTATGGCTACGACCGCTCCAAGCACACCCGTCAGGGTACCTGCCAATAGCTGTTGACCTAATGGCCATTTCCCTTTTAGTAGCTCTAACAAAGTGGTAGTTTGAAAAAAATAAACCATTGCAAGCCCTAGAAATCCAAAACCTAAGAGAGTCACCCAACCCAGAATTAGCATTCTTTTACTCATAATTTAGTAGTTTTTCTTTCTCCAAGCCAAGAAGATTTGTAACATTTCACCTAAAAGTAAAAAGTACCAAAATGTCTATTTTGGTACTTTTATCATTGAAGGCAAATCACTCAACGATTCAAACGATTTGCCCAAATATTTATTTAATGGGGAAACCTATTCATTAAAGGTAATATTCAATGTAATTGGCACTGAGCTCAGTGCCTTGCTGATAGGACAGCCTTCCTTTGCCACGTTGGCCAATTCAATAAATTGTTCTTCATTCATTCCGGGAACTTTCCCAGTAAGGTTTAATACTATCCCGGTAATGGCAAATCCAGCATCCCCCTTTTCAATACTTACTGTAGCAGTAGTGTTTAGTTCTTCCGCTTCTAAGTCTTTACCGGCAATCTGAAAGCTAAGGGCCATATTAAAACACCCTGCATGAGCAGCTGCAATCATTTCTTCAGGATTGGTGCCTTTGGAACCATCTTCATTTTCAAATCTGGTTTTAAAGCTATAAGGGGACTTGTCAAAAAAACCGCTTGGAGAGGACAGGGTTCCACTTCCTTCCAATCCGGTACCTTTCCATATTGCTGTTGCTTTTCTTTTCATTTTCTCAATAATTTTAATTGGTTTAAAGTTCGTTAATTGAATACTCAATGTATCAAATATCTACCATAAAAACTAAAATATTTAGCTTTTGGGTTTCAAAACAAATTCAAGGTTAATTTTGAAAAACAATAAATAGTTATCACTTTTTATTGCCTACAAGTCCATCGGCAAAAATTTAAAGTAGCTTATTCCATTTAGTAAACTTTCATGGCCAAGGTAACTTCAAGCTCAACCTCCTCACCTATCAGTGTCTCAATTTCTGACTTAATTAATTCAAGTTTATTTTTATCCGGAGGCGCATCCCCCACAATTTTGACAGTTAGTCTCAAAGGTTTAAAACTGCGAACCGAAATATCCCTTAATACCACGTCATTGATTTCATGTCCGTTTAATTTAGATATAACATTGTTTTCCTTTACCATATCCATAAAACCAAAAAACAAAGGAAAACTAACCAGCCCGACAATAACTAAGGAGTAAACAATTCCCCTTCTTGCCAAACGAAAGGGACTAAAACCTAAAAATAAAAAGGTTGTGGCAGCGGCCAATACCATCCCCGATAAGTTCGTTAGAAAGAGTAGGAAAGCGCCTTGGAATATATCCCAATTTGCCCAACCAAATCCAATTCCGGAAACGGCCAAAGGTGGCACCAATGCAACAGCTATGGCAACTCCGGCGAGTGTTTTCGATATTTCAGATTTTGCACTGGCGTAAGCCCCTGCAATCCCTGAACCTACAGCTACCCCCAAATCCAATAAGTTAGGTCTTATTCTTGCTAAAATCTCATCATTGGCAATATTCAATGGGGTAAGCCATGTAATTAAAATGGCACATAAATACCCTATTAGCACACCCCATCCTATAGTCTTTGCACTATTAACTATAAGCAGGCGCTCCTGCCTCAAAACTCCCATAGAAAGGGATATAATGGGAGCCATTAGAGGAGCTAAAATCATGGCCCCAATGATGACAGGAGAAGAATTACCAAAAAGACCTAAGGTTGCAATGAATGTTGCCAAAAACATCAATACAAGGTAAATACTTGAAGCCATGGAACTTGACCTCAAATTGGAAAAAAGATCTTTGAATTCCTCTGTGGTAGCATGATTAATTAGCGGGAGTTTCCTTTGCAATAATTCATTTTTTGCATCCCCTCTAGGTAATGCTTTTATTTTATAAACATCATCTACGGCACCATTGGACTCCAAATCAAGATTTTGGCCCGGAACCATGTTAAATGCAGCTTTTCGGATAGAAACCTGCAAGGTATCAGCGGAAAGCAAAATACCATCTTGGGAATAATTTATAGGTTTGTCCCCCTTAATGAAAAGGTTACCTGTTTTAATATGGGCAGCAAAAGGTGGTAAATTATAGTTTCGCTTGGTTCTGAACATACTATTTAAGCCAAACCACAGAAGACCACTTGTACTTTTTGGAGCCAATACCAAGGCATGTAACTTGCCATCATTAATGAATGAGTGGTCCAGTATTTTTTTACTTAGAATACTGCTCTGGGCATGGTGAACAATGATTAAACCAATGGCTGCAGTATTTATTTCATCTTGATTTTCAGCTTTTATTGTAAAGCTATTCAGCCTGGTATTCCAAAACAGTTTTAAAAAATACCCTAACTTTTTCCAAAACCTTTGCCAAGCATATTTCGCTACTGAGCCACTCATTAGGCTTAACGACTCTCCTATTATTATCGTATTAAAAACAATGCTTCCATTGGCCTCTAATACATCCACTTTAATCAACTCCTCCTCCTGCAAAATATGATCAATATTTTCTTCAATGCCCGACTTTATCCCATAGCTTTTCTTACCATGGATCATTTCAGGGTGAGGCAATAAGGCAAGTTCAAGGTATTGACCTTCTGCTAAGTCCAGAAAGGCTTTAAGTTGATCATCTGATAGGTAGGCAATAATTTGAACACCTTCCTTTAATTCAAGTTTCACATCTTTAGTGAAAGGAATGGTTGAAGCCAGATTTGAACCAAAATTTGGTACAATCTGGTTTTCTACAAAATCTTTTTCCTTACTATCAAATAAGAGTATCCTCCTTTTCATTTATACTTGCTTACAGTAAAATTATTCAGTAAAAATTCATTTAGCAAAACTCGGATTAAACAAAACCTGTCAAGTTTAAAACCCTATCCTATTTGGAATATTCAATGTACTGAATAGGATGCATTATTCAACACCAATTCGATTCCAACTTGAGGAGATAGCTTAAAAGAGAAAAAGTGACAATTAGAAATTGACCACGCAAATACTGCTCCAACTTTATCTGGTTTAGGAATGGCCATATTGCCTTCCTATTCTTACTATAAAAGTAATTATTGCTATTGTAAAACAATGAAAAGATTTGAATTTTCAAATAATTATAAATCAAAAGATGGCAGATAAGACGATTTACCCATAAAGTAAAAAAATCAAGTAAAAGTCCATTTTTTATTTAAGATATTTTTCCACAATTTTGTTACCCCCTAAAAAAGGAGTATTCACAATTTTTCAACTTTCGGTTAAAATAAATTCAATGAATTCAGAGGCTAATGCTATATGGACTGAATGTTTGCGGGTAGTCGAAAAGCACGTCAATGAGCAGAGTTTTTCAACTTGGTTTAAGCCAATTATCCCTGCGAGAATCGATGGTTCTGTCCTCACTATTCAAGTTCCCAGTCAATTTTTTTACGAATGGTTGGAAGACAACTATGTGGAAGTATTGAAATTAGCCATAAAAACCATATTGGGGGCGAATGGAAAATTAGAATACGCGGTAGTAGTAGACAAGGGCAATTCACAAAACCAGCCTTATATGGTAAGTTACCCTCAAGGGGTGAATAGTCCTGCGAATGCCAAGAAAAAAGAAAATCTTGCTTCTGCTCACAGTCCATTTGACTTGTCCAGTTTGGATGAACAAACAACGCTTCAATCCAACCTAAGTGCCAACTATACTTTTACTTCTTTTATTGAAGGAGATTGTAACCGACTGGCAAGATCTGCCGGATTTGCGGTAGCCAATAAACCGGGAATTACTTCTTTTAATCCATTAATGGTTTATGGGGGAGTAGGACTAGGAAAGACCCATTTGGTACAGGCCATAGGTAATGAAATCAAAAATGGGCCGGATGACAAATTTGTATTGTATGTTTCCTCTGAGAAATTTGTCAACCAATTTATGGATGGCATTAAAGACGGTAATATAAAGTCCTTCACTAATTTTTACATGCAAGTGGATGTATTAATTATTGACGACATTCAATTTTTGGCAGGTAAAGGAAGAACACAGGAAATGTTTTTCCATATATTTAATCACCTTCATCAAAATAAAAAACAAATCATCATGACCTCGGATTGTGCACCGAAGGACTTGATGGGCTTGGAAGATCGTTTATTGTCACGCTTCAAATGGGGGCTGACAGCTGATCTACAAATGCCGGACTTTGAAACCAGAATTGCAATCATAAAGAAAAAAATGCAATCTGAAGGGATAAATATACCTGACAATGTAATAGAATACCTTGCTTATACGGTAGATACCAATGTAAGGGAATTGGAAGGGGTGATGATTTCTTTAATTGCACATGCTTCACTTAGCCGGGTAGAAATCAGTCTTGAACTGGCAAAGACGATAATGAAAAATATCGTAAAGGACATTGAGACTGAAGTGAGCATAGAGTTTATCCAACAATCTTGTGCCGACTATTATGGCATCAAAGTCGAAGACTTAAAAGCGAAAACAAGGAAAAAAGAAATTGTTATTGCCAGGCAAGTAGCGATGTATTTTAGCAAAGAATTTACCAACCATTCCTTAAAGTCTATTGGGTATCATTTTGGAGGAAGAGACCATAGCACAGTGATTCATGCTGTGCAGGCCATCAATGACCTTATGGAAACGGATCCTTCATTTAGGAATGCCATCCAAGAGCAAAAAAAACAGTTCAAAATTAGATCCTACTAATAAGTTTATTTCTTAATTCCAGTATAAAATTCACTTAGATATAAAGGGGTATTCTTTAAAACTGCTTCCACCCATTGCTGTTTTTTCATAGACAGCCAAACAAGCTTCTTGAAAACGTTCGGGAAAATAAGGTGAGTTTGGGGACAGTTCTAAACCTTCCAAGGCTTTATCAAAAAAGAAAACCTTTGTATTTCCGTATTTAGTATGGGGCATAAAATCTCCATAGGCACGCATATCATCCCATAATTCATCCTGAGTATAAACAGCAAAAATTCGAACTACAGGACCTGTATTGTTTTCGTTTCTATATACTGCCAATTCAGTATAATCGCCATTAAGATCATTAACCCCAGGTTGATTCAAACTCTGGTAAACAATCACCACCAGTAAAACACCAACCATGACAGCAATTAAATAAATTATATTTTTTGTTTTCATTTGTCCCAATAACGAGCTTAAACCATTAATTTAGCCAAAAATAGGAAGAATGACATTCGAATACATCAAAGCTTTACACATTATTTTTATTGTAACCTGGTTTGCAGGCTTATTTTATATTGTAAGGCTTTTTATTTATCAAACAGAGGCTTTGGACCGACCTGAAGCTGAAAAAAATATCCTAAAACCTCAACTTGACCTAATGGCAAGCCGATTATGGTACATCATCACCTGGCCATCAGCTGTATTAACCCTTATTTTTGGAACTTGGGTATTGCTTCACCGTCCTACCTATTTATCCATGCCATTTATGCACGCTAAACTTACCTTTGTGGCACTATTATACATCTACCATTTTCGATGTCATTATATTTTTAAATCCCTTCAAAATGGGAAGCGAATATGGAATAGTTCAAAACTAAGGCTTTGGAATGAAATAGCTACTTTACTTCTTTTTGCCATTGTCTTTTTAATTGTGCTTAAAAGCCTTTTAAACATGCTTTGGGGTATCGCAGGATTGATATTATTAGGGGCCAGTCTGATGTTAGCTACTAAATGGTACAAAAGATTCAGAGAGCGGAACTAATCAATTCTTTAAGATGTCATATTAAATAAAAAATGCTTCGATCTCATTATTTAAATCTTATAATTTTAGGGGGTTTGGCTTTAAGTGCTTGCCAAACAAACAATAATCCTAATTCTTTGCCTGTGCTAGGCAATCGGCATGTAGAAGAAGTAGTCGTGGATGGAGAAACTACAACAGACACTATTTATCATAAAATAGCCGATTTCCGATTTACCAATCAAGATGGGCAACAAATTACCAATGAAGATGTAAAGGGAAAAGTGTATGTGGCAGATTTCTTTTTCACCAGCTGCCCAACCATTTGTCCCATTATGAAAAAGCAAATGCTGAGGGTTTATGAAACTTTTAAAGACAATCCTGACTTTATGATATTAAGTCATACAATAGACCCTGAATACGATACGGTAGCCCTTCTTAAAGACTACTCACTTCGACTAGGTATAGAAGATGCTAGTACATGGAATTTTCTTACAGGAGAACAAGAAAAGATCTTTGAAATTGGACAGACAAGCTACCTTACCACAGCCATGAATGACAAGAATGAACCCGGGGGATTTTTGCACTCAGGAGCTTTTGTTTTAATTGATAGAGAAGGGAGAATCAGAGGTATATATGATGGTACCAAGGAAACGCAGGTCAATGTTCTCATCAAAGATTTACCCAAACTTCTCAACAACAATGAAAACAGCAGTAAGTAGTTTACTATTTTTATTAATCATCGCTTGTAAAGGAGGGGATGACAATAAAAATGAAGGTATTCGTAATATAAAAGACCTTAAAACAAGACAATATGCCATTCAGGGCCAACAACTTTATTTACAATATTGCAGCAACTGTCATCAAGAAGATGGGACAGGATTAAATAGGCTTATCCCTCCACTAAAAAATGCTGATTATATGCTAAATGATGTGAACCGAAGTCTATATATCATCAAGAATGGTATGAAAGGTAGCATTAAAGTTAACGGTGTAGAGTACAATCAACCCATGCCTGAAAACAGCAAGCTTAGCCCAATCGAAATTGCGCAAGTCGCTACCTACATATACAATGTTTGGGGAAATGAGCATGGCTTAATTACTCCCGAAAAAGTAAAAGAAGCACTCAGTGGGACACCGTAATTACAAAAGTTTTTGACTCTTTTCGAGGGCTTGAAGGATGTCTTTTTTCACTTCACCAACTTTTTCCAGTTGTTCTTCAAGGTATGTTTTGGCCTGTTCTTCTGACATGTCCTCTAAATTAGGATCAAACTGGCGCATCCAAACAAACATTTCATCATAAGCATTTCCACAATCTGCTGCTACTGCTTTCAATTCTGTAGCCTTTTCCGCATCTTCCACCTCATCTGATTGTTCAAGATTTTCAGCCATCTCGTTTAATTTCTTTTGAGAGGTCTTCAATTCTCCTATTTTAGGCATCACCTCATCATGAACTTGAATTACCTTTTCTTTCAATAGGTCATTTTGACTTTTCTTTGGGCTACAAGAAAAAACAGAAACACAAAGTAAAAACAACAGTAAAAAAGGCGTATTTCTCATTGGTTGGCAGAAATAAAATTGAACAATTTATTTTTTGAGATTTTCAAAGATTATGAAAATATTGATACAAAAAAAGTGAGTCTGATAAATTCTCATAATTCCTTAAAATTTAAGGGTAAGGATTTTTTGAGGAGCCTAAGAAAAGCTAATCAGTCAATAATTTTTGCGTTTTCCAGGATATACATTAATTTTTCGGGATCATTGGCATTCAAAACCAACTCCCCTACCACGCTTACTTTTTTGGAGGTATACTTTATGGGTTCATTTAACATTACTTCCATAACGGTTTCAGGGCCTCCGGTTCCACAAAAAAAACATTCTGCTAAAGGAAGAGCTGACAGAATTATATGTTTTGGTTTAAACATGCCTTCAAATGGTATAATATATCCATCGGCAGTTATTTCCTTACCTTCCAATTCCAAGGTTTTCTCTCCAAAAACCGGCACAAACAATTCCCCAAATTCATCCTCTTCAACCTCGTAACTTACTTTCGACAGGTATTTCCATACATTTTCCTGTTGACCATAAGCGGAAAAGGAAAGCATACCAATAATTAAAACCAAGTACTTCATATTGTTTTATTTACTTACTTAATTGACCTGCAATATCTTCTTTATAAGCATTCCAAGCAGGAATAATTGACGCCAACACACCGACCATCAATGCATAAACTATAACCCACCATTCTTTATCGGTAAATGTTATCGCATTTAAGCCTGCTACCAAACCTTGTTCATTGGTAATAACTATTAATAACAGAAAAAAGTGTCCAAGTATTAATCCTCCAATGGCGCCTAAAAATGTTAAAATTATTCCTTCCGATAGAATCAGAAGAAAGAGTTGAATTTTAGCTGCTCCTATGGCTCTCATTACAGCCAAATCATATTTTCTTTCCTTCATTGAATTGTACAACGCAATAAAAATCCCTAAACCTGCTATAAAAATAATGAGGAGTGCCAAACCTTTCATTACCACCACCCCTATTCCCAGCAATTCAAAAAGTCTGGACATTTCAAAGGTAGGAGAGGCTGCTTGCAAAGACGTTCTACCATTGATCATTCTGGGTAGCTGAATAGCAGCCATTGGGCTTCTGTAAGCAATCAATACTGTGGTCAACTCTCTGGTTTCGTCTGATTCTGGAAAACCTGTTGCATTTACTTGGTTTTCTAATTTTTCAGAACCAATTTCCTCATCATGAGCATACCACACGGACTCTACACTAGTGACAATTAGTTGATCCAAAACATTATTGGAAGGAGCTAAAATCCCCACTACTTGAAAAGCGTGCTGATCGTGCTGATGGCTGGCTGCCTCTATGCCATGGGCACCGATAAATGTATCACCTACCTTAAAACCCTTTGCTTTCGCTACCTTGCTACCCACGACCACCTCAAACGGTTTTTCCCATTTTTTTCCATCAATAAGTTCCGCTTGGTATATATTTAGGTAATCGTGGTTCGACCCAACAATTCTAAACCCCTCATAGTTATCCCCAAGAGCCATTGGTATGGCATTTTTTATAAGTCTATTTCTGGAAACTTTCTGTGCTTCTTTTAGAGGAATATTTCCAGTTGGGAAATCCACATGATAAACAGAGGAAAGCACCAGTTGTAATGGACTACCCTTGGCCCCAATCACCATATCAATTCCCGCAGCATCTCTGTTCACTTTATTCTCAAATTGTTCTTCCACCAATAGCAAAACAGTTATTATAGACAAGCCTAAAGCAAGAAGTAACACATTTAAAATTGTATTTAAAGGCCTATCTATCAGGTATTTCCAACTTAACTTAAATACACTCATACACCGGAGGAATTTAAAGTTATTCGATTAACTATCTGATTTTTAATTCGAGAATCATGAGTGACTATTATTAGTGCAGCCCCAAGTTTTTTGGCCTGGCTTTTAAGCAATTCAACCACCAAATTTGCATTTTCATCATCCAAACTAGCAGTAGGCTCATCTGCCAAAATGACTTTTGGTCCATTAATCAATGCCCTGGCAATCGATACCCTCTGAGCCTCCCCTTCGCTCAAAGTATGTATGCGAGCATGTTGCTTGTTTTGTATTCCAAGTTGATCTAGGTAATATTGAACTTTATCTGCAGCAAGGTTTTTTGAAAAAAAATATGGAAGGGCCACATTCTCTGAAACTGTCAGTGGTTTTAAAAGATGAGGTTTTTGAAAAACAATGCCTATATTCCTCCCCCTAAATTGATCTAATTCGTTTTCTTTTAATTGGTACAGGGAGGTACCATCAATTATTACCTCACCTTTTTTGGGGGCCAAAAGCCCTCCTAAAATATTTAATAAAGTTGTCTTTCCTGAGCCGGATTTTCCCAAAATCAATAGCTCTTCACCCAATTTCAATTTAATGTTAGGAATTTCAATATTTAGCTGATTCTCATAAGAAAACTGTAGGTCTTCGACAACAATCATAAATGGCTATTTTTTTGCAGGAATTTCTAAAAAGAATTCAGTGCCTTTGTTTACCTTACTTTTAAAATCAATTTTACCACCTATAACTTCAATACATTTTTTCACAATGGAGAGGCCAAGCCCTGACCCCTCTCTGAGGCCTACATTTTTCGCCCTAAAAAATCGATCAAAAAGCTGAGATTGTTCGGCTTCATTGATACCTATACCCTCATCTTTTATTTGTAAGAAAAGGGTATCGTTTTCATGTCTCACTTTGAAATAAACATTCCCTCCATCCTTTGAATACTTTACAGCATTTGATAAAAGGTTTTCTAAAATCTGATACAGTAGATCCATATCAGAGGTGATCATCTTAGGCAGCTTATCGAAGTCTAAGTTAATTTTTACATTATTATCTATTCCGGCCTTTACCATATCTACAACTTCATTGAGAAATGCCGAGGTATAAATCCTTACCGGTTTGTAGTTCATCTTGTCCGCATCTGCTTTTCCAAAAAACAGTACACTAGTCAATAGACTATTTAGGTTTCTAACAGAATTCTCAATTTTATTGGCATGTTTAACCAATTTTGCTTTAAACGGATGATCTTTTTCAGCATAAAGTTTTAACAATTGTGCAGAACTTAAAATAGATGTCAATGGGGTCTTGAAACCATGTGAAACATTCTGAACAATTCTAGATTTTAATTCACTTAGTTCCCTTTCTTTTTCTAAAGCTTTTTGTAGCTCTTTATTGGCTTCATTGAGGTCAGCAGTACGTTTTTTAACTTTTTCTTCTAATTCATTATTTAAGCTTTGGAGCTCCTTTTCTTTTTTATCCTTAAAAATGGCCAACTCAATCACCATATTTAACTCTCTTATATTGAAAGGCTTGATCACATAAGCACTAGGATTGGTCACAGCTACTTTCTGAAGGGTTTCACTATCAGAGCTAGCTGTGAGGTATACCACAGGGATATTATATTTCTCATTGATAATTTCCGTTGTCTTTATACCATCCAGTTTTCCTGAGAGATTGATATCCATCATGACAATGTCTGCATGATTCTTTTCTAGAATTTCCAAGGCTATCTCACCCGAGTCAGCCATACCAATAATCTGGTGGTGATTCTTTTCAAGTGCTTTTTTTAATAAAAGTGCCGAAACGGTATCGTCTTCGGTTATTAAAATCTTAAGAGAAAACATACTACAAAATTAATTAAAAATGTGCCCCAAAATGGTAATAATTATACCGGTAATAAAATCCTTACTAATGTGCCATTGCCCTTTTCACTTTCTACTTCAATGTTACCATTGAGCTTTTCTACCAAATGCTTTGTAATGGCCAAACCCAATCCTGAACCTTCAAATTTACGGTTAAAACCTTTACTTTCTTGTTCAAATGGATAAAACAATTTATTCAAATATTCTTTACTTATTCCAATTCCTTGATCATGAACTTTAATAATCATGTCATTTTCAACCTTTTCCACTACGACTAGTATCATGCCTTTTTCTGAATACTTAATGGCATTACCTACAATATTATTAATAATAATTTGAAGGTATTTGCGCTCTAAATTGGCATAAAACGGTTTTGTTAGAAATTTTGAAGTGACTAAGATACCTTTTTTTATTCCTATGGATTTATGATTAATCAATATTTTTGAAATAAAATCATTAACATTGGTTTTTTCCATCACAGCACTCAACTCATCTGATTCAAGTGAAGAAAGGTCTAAAAAGTTAGTTATGGTATGCAACAACCTGTCGCCACTTTCCTTAATTATATTTAAATGTTCAATTAATTCCTTGTCATTTGACCTTGTTTGAATAATATATTCCGTGCTTCCAAGTATACCATTCAATGGGGTTCGGATTTCATGACTCATATTGGAAATAATATTGCTTTTAAGATGGCTTATTTCCTCGGCTTTTCCTTTGGCTATTTCCAGGCCCCTTTCATAGGCCTTTTTTTTGGAAACATCCCGGAATACATTTAAATACATCAATTTACCTTCAAATTCTTCATTCATCTTTGAAATTGAAACTTCAATTTCTTTATCCCCTGATGGTAAAGACAATTCAAACTCTTTAATAACTTTATCACTTTTTTTCAGTCCACTAACAATTTCTCCCCTAAGCCTTTCAAAGGTTTTATTGTCTCTAAACAAATATTGTAAGCCATTTTCCTGAAGCTGTGCTTCACTAACTTCAGCAAGTGAACAAAAGGAAGGGTTTGCCGCTAAAACGGCTCCTCCTTGAATGGAAAGTAACAAGCCGTCTTGTGAATTGTCCCATACCACCTTAAACCGGTCTTCCCTTTCTGCAATTTCTATATTTTTTTTGTGCAGTTTGTTCTTTAAAACCCCTTTGTCTTTTGTCTGCCGAACGAAAAAACAAACACCATAGATAATTGCTATCAAAATGGTGAACATAATAAAGAGAAACCAAAAATTGCTATAAAAAGGAATTTCCAAAATCAATTGCCCATCCTCAAGTAGTGTTTGGTCTGTTGGCAAGGCCAAAAGTGTCAAACACCAATTTTTATGGTAAGGCGTTTTTTTCAAAAAATGCCAACCATAACGGAAGCTATTTATTATTAATGGCGATCGATTCATTTCAAATTCACAAAAGTTTGACGATTAAAAAGTCTTGCCTCAAAGAAACAAAATCCACCATACATCTTTTCCAGATGACTATTCAGAAATATAAAATCAATCCAACACTTTATAATTTCCACAAGTTTGCGCCCGGCAATTACCAAAGAAAAATAGGTATTTATCAATTTTAAACAAAAATTCAAATTATTTCTTAACAAAAAAAGAGACAAATCAATTATCAATAAGGTTAAAACGTTATTATTAACAAAGCCCTTCCAAAAATAAAAAGACTCTAAAAGTAAAAAGAGGTAATTTGGCAATATTAAATTCATAGGGTCAATTATCTTCCCTAAAAATATAAAAAGTTATTCATAGTTTAAATTAAATTGATATTGTTTGCAATTTCTTTTTGTGATCACTCTTTATCTCCTATTTTTGTAGCAAAATAATTAAAAGTAGACTTATGAGCGTATTGGTAAATAAAAATTCCAAAGTAATTGTACAGGGGTTCACAGGAACTGAAGGTTCTTTTCACGCCCAACAGATGATAGAATATGGTACCAACGTTGTAGGAGGTGTAACTCCTGGTAAAGGTGGCAGTACCCATTTAGGTAAGCCTGTGTTCAACACGGTGGAAGATGCTGTAAAAACAAAGGGAGCAGATACAACTATAATTTTTGTTCCTCCTGCTTTTGCAGCAGATGCAATTATGGAGGCTGCAGATGCAGGAATCAAAGTGATCATCGCCATTACTGAAGGAATTCCTGTTAAGGACATGATGAAAGCCAAGCCGTATGTTAAGAAAAAAGGTGCTATTTTGATAGGTCCTAACTGTCCGGGTGTAATCACCCCAGGTGAAGCTAAAGTAGGAATTATGCCGGGCTTTGTATTCAAACAAGGAAGAGTAGGTGTAGTATCCAAATCTGGAACCCTTACTTATGAAGCAGCTGACCAAATAACAAAAGCAGGATTAGGTGTTTCTACCGCCATTGGAATTGGTGGAGACCCGATCATCGGTACATCTACTAAAGAGGCTGTTCAATTGCTAATGGAAGATCCTGAAACTGATGCCATCGTTATGATTGGTGAAATTGGTGGAAATTACGAAGCAGAAGCTGCCCAATGGATCAAAGAAAATGGCAACAAAAAACCTGTTGTAGGCTTTATAGCCGGCCAAACTGCACCTCCAGGTAGAAGAATGGGACATGCAGGAGCAATTATAGGTGGAAAAGATGATACTGCGATTGCTAAAATGCGTATTATGAAAGAAAATGGAATTTTTGTTGCAGAATCACCTGCTGAAATTGGTGAAGTAATGGCAAAAGCACTAGGTGTAGATGCCTAATTCTAATTTGCTATTGCAATAAATTATATCCAAACGAATAAAAAAGGAGATCAATAGATCTCCTTTTTTGTTTTATCAATTCACCATGGTGTTAGAAATTCTCTATTCAACTTAAAATATGCAACAGACAAACTATCTGCCCATATAAACCACTTGAAAAAATACCGATTTCTATTCTTTTTTTACCCTACCTGTTAGCACAATTGTTCACCATAGCGATACCGGGACTCGTCCCAAACAGCCTATTATTTTATTAGGATACATCACTCCTTGAGAAAGCTCAGGAAAGGCATTACCCTATTTTATAATCAGAATTCAACTTGTAGAACTAATTTTTAATGAAATAAAAAGGCTTAATTCTTTTTAGGTTAAATATTTCTCAAATACACTTGCCTTTACAACTATTATGAATTGATTTTTGAGCAATCCTTTTTTTACTAAGAAATTGATAGGTCTAATTCATTTTTATTACACTTCACCACACCATCCATCAAAATAGTATTGGAAATATTCAATTATTTACATTAAATTTAATGCATAACCTGATAACAAATCCAAATAAAACCTATGCCATTGATCAAAACTTATATTTTGATGGTTTTAGCTTCTCTTTATATTTTTGTGGCTGAAGCACAGGAAACTTTAGATTACCAATCTGATATCATTCCGGTATTGGATAAGCACTGCTACTCTTGTCATAACACAGGAAACCCCAAAGGAGGGGTAAATCTAAAGAGATATGAAGAGGAAGGCCGGATAGTCAAAGATGGGCAATTTTGGCTAAAAGTGGTAGACCAGATCAAGTCGAAAGAAATGCCACCCTCCAATAAGCCTGAATTAAATGAGAAAGATTACCATGTTCTTCTCGACGGCATCAATGGCATACTTATAAAGTCTCTGGAAAAAAGAACCCCCGGAAAAGTTATCATCAGGAGATTAAGTCATAGAGAATATCATTATACCATCTTGGATTTAACAGGGGTCAATTTTGATGCGGTAAACAGGTTTCCTGCAGACGGATCTGGAGGGGGTGGATTCGACAATCAAGGAGGCTCCTTGTTTTTCACTCCACTCAAGATGGAAAGGTATTATGATGCAGCTGAGGAAATTGTAAACAGGCTTCAAGAAGATCATAACAAATGGTCTGAATTAGTTCCGGAAACTTACAGACAAAATATTTTGCAACGCTTTTTAAACTGGCTTTTGCCTAAGTTCATCAGTGATTTTGAACCCTTAAATTCAGCAGAAAAAGCAGCAGAGAAAGTTCTTTTTCCTTTTGCCAGTAAGGCCTATAGAAGGTTAATTAAGACAGAAGAAAAAGAGCTGTTCATCAGGCTTTTTTCATCCGTATATTATGAAAATTCTGAAGAACCGGATCCACAAAGATTCAACACATCTGTTGCCGAAGTTTTTAAAGCCATATTAATTTCCCCTTCTTTTCTTTATAAGATGGAAGAAGAGCCTTTAGGTCCTGAACCTATTGCTTTGGGAGACTTTGAGTTGGCCACTAGGTTGTCCTACTTTTTATGGTCTAGTATGCCAGATGATGAACTATTTAAATTGGCAATGGAAGGCAAATTACAAGCTCCTGGAGAAATAGAAATTCAGGTTAAGAGAATGCTTAATGACCCCAAGTCAAGAAGATTCTCTGAATCTTTTGTAAGCCAATGGTTAGGCATAAACAAATTGAAAGACCCCAATGCTCCACTGGCAGATTTGGTGCGATTCCCAGAATTCACGCCTTCCATTAGAGAGGCAATGTTTGAGGAGACCATATCTTTTTTTCACCATGTGATGACAGAAAGTAAAAATTTTATGGATTTGATTAATAGTGATTACTCTTTTCTCAATGAGGACTTGGCAAATTACTATGGAATTGAAGGCGTCAAAGGAGATAATTTCAAGAAAGTTGCATTAACTAACAATACAAGAGGTGGGTTTTTAGGCTTAGGAAGCGTGCAGGCAGTTACCTCGTTGCCTACACGCACCAGTCCTGTATTAAGAGGAAAGTGGGTCTTAGAAGAAATTTTGGGTACTTCCCCCCCACCACCACCACCGGATGTTGCAGAATTGCCTGAAGATGAAGCTTTGCATGAAGAACTTGGATTAAAAGCCCTTTTAGAGAAACATCGAGAGGATCCGGCCTGCCAGTCCTGCCACGAAAAAATGGATCCATTAGGACTTGGTCTGGAGAATTTCGGTGCGGATGGTAAATGGAGAGAAAGTTATGGAAGTACACCCATTGATCCTGCAGGTGTTCTTGCTTCAGGAGAAACCTTTGAAGGGCCGGGAGAGCTGAAGCGTTTACTAATGAAAGAAAAGGAAAAGTTTGCTCGTAATCTTTCAAAAAAATCTTTGTCTTTTGCAATCGGTAGAGGCACAACTTTCACAGATGAAACTGCAATCCGGGAATTGTCTACTGCATTGATAGAAAATGACTTTAATCCGGATGTATTTATTTCTACTTTGGTTCAAAGCTATCCCTTTAGAATGAAAATAAAAGATTTTCAGAAAAAAGTGAACGAAATTGATTGATAATACTGAAAAAACTTGGAAAATAGTAAAAATAGGCTTGCTCAATATGCGATTTTTATGCTGAATTACTGATTAACAATATTTTAAAATTATGGTCGGCTTTAATTTCGCTTGGTGTAAATATTATTTTCAAGCATAATTTTGCTTTAAATATTATATGATATGAATAAGAAGTGGCAAATATCTAGAAGGAAATTATTGAAAGGTGTTGGAGCAGCTATAGCCTTACCTTTTATGGAGGCCATGGCTACTCCATTGGGTTTAAGAAGCTATAGCAATGATGGATTTCCGGTACGGTCCACATTTATGTTTATGCCCAATGGAGTGCATCCGGGAAGATGGACCCCAGAAGGAGTGGGAAGAGATTATACCCTTTCTCCCACTTTAGCTCCTCTGTCTCATTTGAAAGATGATATTTTAGTACTAGGCCAATTGATGAACAAACATTCTATTTTTCAAGGTGCCGATGGACACTATGCCAAGACAGCTAACCTCCTTACCTGCCTTCCAATACAAAAGACTGCAGGAGACAATATCAATAGTGGGGGCATTTCCATTGACCAATTGATAGCCAACCACTATAAAAATGAAACTCTTTTCCCATCCCTAGAATATGGGTTGGATAGAATACAAACTGGGGTAGACATCAATGTAGGCTTTACAAGGTTATATGCAAGTAGCATTTCTTGGAAAAATGCCATGACTCCGCTTTCCAAAGAGATTGACCCTAGAATGGCTTTTGACAGGCTGTTTAGAACATTTATTCCGGGAAATAATAAACAAGAAAACCCATATAAAAGCAGTATTCTTGATGCCGTTTTGGCGGATGCCAAATCTCTTAAAAATAATTTGGGAAGATCCGATCAAGATAAATTGGAAGAATATTTGGAATCTATCCGGTCAATAGAAAAGAGGATCAACAACCAGGAAAGCTTAAAAGATTTTGCCAGCAATATCACTCCTGATATCAAACGTGAATTAATCAGAGTAAACCAAGATATAGAAGAGTATGCAGAGGTGCACAGTGGTGTAAATGTAACTGAAAAAACCCGGCTTATGTTCGATATTATCGCCTTGGCCATGTGGAGTGATGCTAGTAGAGTAGCTACTTTTATGTTTGGAAACTCCGTAAGTAATAGAAACTTTTCTTTCTTGGAAGGTGTAAATGGAGCCCATCACTCTATCTCCCACCATATGAATCATCCTGGCAAAATGGAGCAGTATGATCGCATTACCAAATGGCATCTTGAGCAATATGCCTATTTTTTAGACAAATTAAAGTCCATTAAGGAAGGGAACGGCACCCTTTTAGATAATTCTTTGGTCATGTTTGCATCCGGCCTAAGGGATGGCAACAGACATTCACCGAGGGACCTGCCGATTATAGTTGGAGGACATGGGGGAAATAAAATAAAATCCGGACAAAATCTTATTTATAAAGAAAACACTCCGTTGGCTAACCTATACACTTCCTGGATGCAAGCTGTTGGGATGAATGAAACTAAATTTGCAGACAGCACAGGTACCTTAGAAGGAATTTTAGCCTAAGCTATTAACTTATCATAAAAAACACGCACCATAACAGGCTATAAATGTCTGCTATACAGGAATCATATGGATAACAAAGAATTGCCCTCCACCACTAATTTGTGGATACAGTTAGCCGGTAAAAGAATAATTATACCATCATTTTTTATCATATCTTACCTTTTTATGCTATTGGTGCCTACTAATTTTGATGAGCAAAACCATTGGTTTGTTTTCTTAGGTAGGTTCCATCCACTTGTGCTACACTTCCCTATAGTATTGATCCTTGTTACAACAGGTTTTTTATTGATGGGTTTTTTTAATCCCAACTTTAATAAACCGGTTATTATTCGTTCCCTGCTTTGGGCTTCTGTATTCTTCTCATTTGTCTCTATTCTTGCCGGCTATTTACTTTATATATCGGAGTCCTATTCAGGCAATTTAGTGAGCAACCATCTCAATGGAGCTTTGGCCACAGGTATTTCTATCTCACTTTGTCTTATCATTTACGAATTAAATTATCAAAGGAAATCGAAAGGAAGTTTTGTTTTTTATTTCTTACTGATAGTCGCCAACTTTTCTTTAGCATATACAAGTCATATGGGAGGCTCATTGACACACGGAGAGGATTTTTTAACTGCTCCGCTGGATGCCCTTTTACCAGCTAAAAAGATAGATAAAGCCCCTGAAGACATGCTACTCTTCGAAGACATGATTGCCACTATTTTCGAAACAAAATGTGTTTCCTGTCATAATGAAAACAAAACAAAGGGAGACCTGCTTCTCAATAATTACGAGGAAGTTTTTGCAAAAGGAAAAAGCAAAAAGCAAGCAATAATCCCCGGTGATACGTCAAATAGTGAGTTGATGGTAAGAGTATTACTTCCTGATGACCATGATGAAAGGATGCCTCCGGAAGGTAAACCGGGCTTGACTGATGAAGAAATCAGCTTATTGTCCTATTGGATAAGCAGTGGGGCCTCAGATACATTAACATATGGAGACATAAACGATGAAAAAGTATTGACAGAAATAGAAGCCTTAATGCCAGATATTCGGCAGGCACAATATAAAATAATTAAGGAAAAAGAGGCATTTGAAGCCGCTTTACAAGAACTTAGGCAAATAGGAGATCCAATAGGAATTGACATTTCAATCGATGAACGCTCCAATGGTAAGTTTTTCGGATTGAAAATGAGATTCCCACCGGCACACGTCAACAATGATGAAATCAAAGCCTTTTCACCTTACTTCCCTTACTTTTCGCGGGTCTCATTAGCCTCATCAAACATAGATGACGATGCATTGTTTGATTTAGGGAAAATGTCTCAACTCCGCAGGTTAATCTTACAAAAAACAAATATTAATGGAGAAGGACTACCCTATTTAAAAGATCTTGAAAACCTTGAAGAACTAAATTTATCGTTTACTCCTCTCGATGAAGGAAATTTGCTTTACCTTATTGGTTTTAAAAACTTACAAAAAGTCTATCTCTTTGGAACACCGGTAAAACCGGAAGTAATTTCTGCCCTCCGAAAACATAAGCCTGAATTAGAAATAATTTTAGAAGAAGGTCCATTTTATTAATGGTCTTTTTTTAAATTATTAGGTATTATTGTCATTAAATACTTTTAAAATTTAAGTTTCATACAATGAAGATCCACAAAGCATTACACCTGGTATTCTTAATTGGCATTAGCCTTATTAGTTTCACCCATTGCCAATCCCAAGTAAGCTCTGAAAACCAAGTCGAAACAGCAGATAAAGTTAAAGGTATAGACCTTCTAAAGGCCTATATAGAAGAAGATTTGGATGTATATGATTATGAATTGGCCTATGAGTCTAAAGGAGAAGATTACTCTTACTATGTTCTCAAAGTCATCTCTCAAAATTGGTTAACTGAAAATGAAGTGAATGAAACCAAATGGTGGCATTGGGTTTCGTTTGTCGTTCCCAACGAGCTCAAACACAATACCTCTTTATTAATCATATCAGGAGGCAGCAAAAACACCACCCTCCCGGAGAAACCTGATGACATGATTCTCCAAGCTGCGCTGGCGACAGGTTCTACTGCAATCAAAGTCCACAATATCCCATTTCAGCCTTTAGAGTTTGTAGGTGACACCTTAGGGTTAAGGACAGAAGATGCTATCATTGCATATGGTTGGAGAGAGTTTATGGAGAGAGGTGCTAAAGATGAAGATGCCATTTGGTTGGCTAGATTTCCGATGACCAAGGCTGTTGTTTCAGCCATGGATGCTGTGGTTGACTATTCAAAAAATAATTTGGACTTGTCCCTAGACAAATATGTGGTAGCTGGGGCATCTAAGAGAGGCTGGACTACCTGGACCACTGCAGCAGTAGATGATCGAGTAATTGGCATGGTTCCTATTGTAATCGATATGCTTAATTTGACACCTTCATTCAAACACCATTGGCAAACTTATGGGTTCTGGGCTCCGGCAGTTAATGACTACAAGCATGAAAAAATATTTGACTGGATGGATAGTAAAGAATTTGACCGTCTAATTGAAATCGTAGAACCGTACCAGTTCTTGGAAGAGTACACAGACATCCCTAAATTACTTATCAATGGTTCAGGGGATCAGTTCTTCCTACCGGACAGTTGGAGATATTATTGGAATGACCTTCCCGGCGAAAGCCATATAGCTTATATACCCAATGCGGGTCATGGACTTAAAAATTCCGATGCTCCCCAAATTCTTCTAAGCTTTTATTCACAAATCATCAATAATGTTAAGCGACCTTCCTATAGCTGGGAGGTAAAAGAGGATGCCATAACAGTTAAAACAGACATCAACAATCCGCCGGTTGCAATAAAGTTGTGGACCGCTACAAATGAAGCTACCAGAGATTTCAGAATTGATGCCCTAGGCCCAAAATGGAAAGCTACAAATATCCCATTTGAAGCAGATGGTGATTATACTATTCCAATTGAAGCTCCTGCCAAAGGCTGGACCGGTCATTTTGTAGAACTTACCTATGCGGGTCAAGCACCATTAAAATTTACCACCGGAATAAAAGTTCTTCCGGAAACATATGATCACGATTTATATGTACCTAAGGAAAGAAAAGGTACACCAAATGATTGATCTACTAATTTAGAGCAAAAGCTATGTAGTAATCTCCGGAAGGAGTGCCCATTTTTCCGCCTCCTGCGGCGATTACTACATATTGTTTTCCTGCAACAGAATAAACCGAAGGAGTAGCATAACCTCCTACAGGCAATTTATATTTCCAAAGTTCTTCCCCGGAATCTTTGTCAAATGCCCTAAAGTATTCATCCTTTGAAGCAGCGATAAATACCAAACCTCCTGCTGTGACAACCGGACCTCCGTAATTCTCTGTTCCAGTTTGAGGGATTCCTTTCTCTGTTAGTTCAGCAAATTCTCCCAATGGTACAGACCATGCTATTTCACCTTTATTCAAGTTGATGGCATTCAGTGTACCCCAAGGTGGTTTTATGGCCGGATACCCTTCTTGATCAAAAAACCTATTGTATCCTGTGGTTGTGTAGGGCAAAACATTAACATCAGCAGTTTTCTCCGGATTTTGAAAATCTTCTGGACCCTCTGTACTGAATAAATAATCAATAATTTGCTCCCTTACCTCCGAGGATAATTGCTTGAATGCAGGCATTCTACCTTTTCCATTTTTTATCATTTCGCTTACCTCGGCTCTAGCCAACCTTTTATCCAATGCTAATAGTGATGGATATGCCCCAGTTTCGTCCCCCCCCTTTTCCGGTCCATGGCACATGGCGCAATTGGTTAGGTAAGCTACATTTCCTAATGAGCGTTTGCCGCTATTGGTAGGTACCATGGTTAAAATCCAAGGCATCTCATTGGCATTTACGTACAATAAGCCTGACCCTTCATCATAAGCAGCTCCTCCCCATTCTGCTCCTCCATCAAACCCCGGCAGTATGACAGTTCCTTCAATACTTGGAGGCATAAAGTAAGCCCCATAATTTAAGTGCTTTATTTTCTCCTGAACATAAGCTGTGGCTTCAGGAGAAATATTGGTAACTTCTTCATCCGTAAAAAGCTGCCTAGCAAAGGGAGGTGGAGAAGTAGGTAAAGGTTGACTTGGCCAAGCATCTTCCCCCATTAATTTGGAGGCAGGGGCCTCAATTTCCTCAATAGGGTAAAGAGGTGTGCCATCAGATCGATCAAAAACAAAAACCCTTCCCGACTTAGTAATTTGGGCAACTGCCGCAATACTACTGTCTCCTCTATTGATTTGAACTAAATTGGGTGGGGCAGGCAAATCCCTATCCCATATATCATGTCTGATGGTTTGGTAATGCCAAATACGTTTTCCGGTAGATGCATTTAGTGCAAGTAATGAATTTGCAAAAAGATTCTCGCCCAAGCGGTGTCCTCCCCAAAAATCAAAAGCTGCTGAGCCGGTTGGGATGTAAACTACCCCTGTACTTTCATCCAAGGTCATTCCCGCCCAACTATTGGCTCCCCCCCTATTTTTGTAGGCATCTTTGGGCCAAGTATCATAACCAAATTCCCCTGGTTTGGGTATGGTATGAAAAATCCATTCTACATCACCTGATACCACATTAAATGCGCGAATATACCCGGGTGCAGCATCTGTACTCTCTGAAACCCTTGTCCCTACGATCAACTTGTCCTTGAAAATTACACCGGGGGTAGAAGATCCAACATAATAGTCCTGAGCCCAATCCCCCAATCCTTCTTTTAAGGAAACTTTACCATTTTGACCGAATCCATGTACAAGCTTACCCGTTTTGGCATTCAATGCCAAAAGAAAGGAACCTGCAGAATAAAACAATCTTGATTCGGTTTCTGATTCCCAAAAGACCAAACCTCTGTTCACACTATTGCCAAACTTGAAATCTTTGTGAGGGTCATACACCCATAATTCTTCGCCGGAGGCCGCATCCAAGGCAAAGGCTTTCAGATCCGGACTTGTTCCGTAGAGCACTCCGTCAATAATCAGCGGGTTACATTGAATTTGGCTTTTCCCATTCACCGAATGCCCTCCCGTTCGAAATTGCCAAACAGGCGTTAATCGACTGACGTTACTTTTATTTATTTGTTTTAAGGAAGAATATTGCGAACTTCCCTTGCTCCCAAGATATGCAGGCCAATTCTCATTCGCCTTTATCTCCGAAAGCTTATCAGTACCACAAGAAAATAAAATGGAAAAACCCATTAATAAACAAATATATTTACGCATTCTTATCTTAAGCATCCATTTAAAATTATGATTCTCAACAAATATATCATTTTTGTTGGAAGCTAAAAGGTGAAACTTATGATTAGTCCTAAACAATGGGTTGGCAAGATAATTGACCAATAGCAGTTTGAAATTTACTGCTTGCTCTTCAATCTCATTTATATTTTGATCACAATTAATTAAGTCATTATTATGAAAAAATTACTGATTTGTAGACATGGAAAATCATTCTGGGGTGATCCTAACTTAACTGATCACCAAAGACCATTGGCTAAAAGGGGCTTGCATGATGCTCCAATGATGGCCAAAAGGGCTCATTCTAACCATATTATTCCGGAAAAAATCCTGTCATCAGATGCTTTAAGGGCAAAAATGACAGCTGCATTTTACCTAAAATCCTTTGAAAAATTAGACATCATCTACGAGATTAGCACAAACCTTTATATGACTTCTGTTAAAGAACACCTTGATGAGGTCAAAAAAACAAGCAATAAGATCGATACCCTATTTATTTTTGGCCATAACCCTACCTTGACATTGCTAATTAATTACTTTGGAGAAAAACTAGAAAACCTTCCTACGGGAGCAGTTTTTGGTTTTAAGTTCAATGTGGAGAATTGGAAAGATATTGCACAGGAAAATGCCGAGTTCTGGATGTATGATTACCCTAAAAACTTAAGCACTAAAACTTCCTGACATCTTGCAACACTTCTTTGAATTCATTGGGATGAGCTATTAAATAAAGTACCTTTTGGGCGATGGCTTCAGGAGTACTCAATTCTCCATCATTTTTTAAGGACTTAAATTTTGAAAGATTGCTAAATTCAGAGGGGTTTGCAGCCCTTATGGAAGCTTGCATAGGCGTATCAATCACTCCTGGGGATAAGGCAAATAATTTAAAACCCAAATTATTGAGCTCAGACTCTCGTTGAGCAATTAATGTCATTTGATTCAATGCAGCTTTGGAAGCACTATAGCCGGACCATCCGTCTACTACCTTTGCTGCTGCACCAGAGCTTATATTCACTACTATTTTTGATCCTGAATGATGCTTGTATTTTTTCATAAAGGCATTCATTAATAAGGCCGGAGCAATTACATTCACAGCATGAATCGACACAATTGAATCAGCGGATAAGTTTCCGTTATAAGCGATTTCCCCTATCCAGCCTGCATTGTTTATCAGTACGATCTCTTTATATTCTCCATCGGGGAAAATTTCTGAGAACCTGTTAATTATACTTTCTGAGTCCTCTAAATCTAATTGTATGGGAGTAAAATTTCTTTCTTCTTTTAGGGAGCTTCTAGAAACACCTATAACGCAGGATCCAGATTTTTTTATTAAAGCATTTTTTAGAGCTTGGCCGAGTCCCTTACTGGCCCCTGTTAATATATAAAGCGATTTTTTCTCCATTAGCAATGTCTTTTAATTTAAACGCAGCATTTTCCCTATTGAAATCATCAAATATAATGCACAAAATAAAACCTCCCCATACCAGATAGAATACATTTGCTCCGGAACTAAATTCTTGTCCACGGAATGAGTCCTTAAAATAATTGCATTTATCTTAAGGGAAGCTTACTGATTCAGGTTTAGAAAATTCCTTCTGTAATTTCAAACTTAAAGAATGAAATCTATAAAACAACATAATTGCTGTAAGGGTAAGACCTATTAATAAGCCAATCCATATACCCAATTCGTTGTAATGAAATTTAAATGCCAAAAGATAACCGAGAGGAAGTCCAACTACCCAATAGGCAAGTAAGGTTACCAATGTAGGAACCTTCACATCAGAAAGCCCCCTCAAAGCTCCCAGAGCAACCACTTGAAGTCCATCTGAGAGCTGAAAAACCGCAGCAATTATTAATAAACTAGCTGCCATTTCCACTACTTGGATATCTTCAATGTATAGCAAAGGCAAATAATTTTTAAACATTAAAAACATAACTGCAAAAAAGGACATGAAAATCAATACGTTGCCGAAAATTGAAAAACCAACTTCTCGTAATTTTGGAATATCTCTTCTTCCTAATTGGTTTCCAATCCTCACCATTGCAGCTGCAGAAAGTCCTGAGGCCATCATATAGCTTATTGATGCAAGATTTATGGCTATTTGATGAGCCGCCAAAGCATTGACCCCTATCCAACCCATCATGATGGCAGCTGAACTGAAAGCCCCAACTTCAAATACAAATTGCAAGCCGGTTGGAATCCCTATCCCTAACATTTTTTTAATGACAGAATACCTAATTTGCTTCAATTTTATACTGCGAATGTATTTTTCATACCTTCTTGACCTGGTTACATAGAGGTACAAAACCCAAGCCATCAGAATTCTAGAAATCAATGTGGCCCACCCGGCTCCATTAAGCCCTAATTCAGGAAATCCCCAATTCCCATAGATCAATAAATAATTCAATCCGATGTTTAGTAGATTAAATAAAACCGTTATAAACATGGCTTGCTTGGTTTGAGACAAACCTTCAATAAACTGTTTATAGGTTTGAAAAAACATGAATGGGATTAGTGAAAATGTGATGATCAACAAATAAGGTATGGCTAGCACCACTACTTCTTGCGGTTGGTTGATCAATTTCAATCCAGGGGAAATGGCTAATATAAGCAAAAACAAAACGACAGACGCTACCGAATTGATGACAAAACCATGGTTTAAAAACCTACCGATTTTACCTTTCTTCCCTTCTCCATCAGCTGCCGCAACCATGGGAGTGACAGCCATTGAAATACCAATTCCAAACATTAATATCATAAAAAAAATACTATTGGCAAGAGAGGCAGCAGCAAGCGGAACGGCACCCAATCTACCTACCATGATATTGTCAGCCACCCCAACCATCACCTGCCCAAGCTGACTTAACATCACCGGGTAAGCCAAAGTAAATGTCTTATTAAAGTTATTTTTGAAACCAGTAAACATCAAAATTTGGGTTTATTTTTTTAACAATACAGAAGCTTTGAAAATTGCAGCCATGCTTATAGCGTCTGTGATTTGACCGTCTAATACCATATCATAGGCCTCTTGAAAAGGCAAGTGCCACACTTTAATGTCTTCTGTATCATCAAAAGCTGTTTCTCCTTGAACCAATTCCTTGGCCAAAAAGACATAACCCACTTCATCCGTAACGGAATTTGAAGTATGGATTTTCAGTATTTCAGTCCATTCATTCGCTTGCAACCCGGTTTCTTCTTTAAGCTCCCGCTTAGCACTTTCCAAGGCAGTTTGACCAATAGCACCTCCTCCCATTGGTATTTCCCAAGTATATTCATCCAAAGTATACCTGTATTGGCCTACTATCCATGTATAACCATTTTCATCCAAAGGCAAAATCCCCACGGCCAGATTTTTAAAACTTACCTTTCCATAAATCCCCTTCTTTTGGGTAGGGGTGATCACTTGGTGTTCTTCAACCCTAATCCAAGGATTGTCATACACTTCTTTTTTTGAAATTGTTGTCCACGGATTTTTCATAATAAAAAAAAAGGGTGACTAACAGCCACCCTTCAAATGCTTTAAATAAATGTTAATTTAAGCCGGGATAGGCAATACTTTACTGTCTTTAAAAGTAGAAAGGATAACCATAGACTGCATAGAATCTACCTCCTTAATTTCACTTACTTGCTCCAACATCAACTTCTGATAAGAATTTATATCTTTAGAGATGATTTTCAAAATAAAATCTCCTGTACCAGTGATATGGTGGCATTCGATTACTTCTGGTATCTGATTGATTTCCTTCATAAAGGCATCAATATTAGATTTATTGTGACCAATCAACCCTACCAAGACAAAAGTACTCACGCCAAGACCTATTTTTTCAGGATCTAATTTGGCATGGTAACTTTTAATTATTCCTGATTGCTCCAATTTTTTCACCCTTTCTAAGGTAGGTGCCGGAGATAATCCTATATCTTTTGAAAGCTGTGCATTTGTTATTTTTGCATTGCCTTGTAGAATTTCTAAAATTTTACGGTCGATTTTGTCAAATTTCACTTTTATGCTATTATCCATATTGTAAAGAATTTACCGAATTATATGTGGTACAAAGGTAATCTAATTTATATTTATTTTAAAGTCATTTACGAAAAAAACGCAAGCGCGGACGAAATATTGTTGTTTAATTGCTAAAAAAATTAAAATTATTGCACTTACTCTTTTGTAAATTCTGAAAAAACCTGTATTTCAACTCGATTAGACTAATAATGAACAAATTAGTACTCATCAAAGTTTATTCTTTTTCAAAAATTCTCTAGCTTCTTTATTTGCAGGATGTCGTCTCTTAGAATATTCTTTTACCAAATCTAAATAACGTTTGGCTTTACTTTTATCCCCTTGCCTAAAGTAATTTTTTCCCAATTGAAGGGCTGAAAACAAATAATATCCGCTTTCCTGAGCCCCTAACTCATCACCAAAAGCTATAGTTCTTAAGTAATAGTGAATGGAATTTTCATAGTTCCTCATCCGGTCATAATTCTGGGCAATAAAAAATGCGGCATACCTCCCACTGGTAGCCTCATATCCTGTCCAATTTTCATCAATCCGCTTTAAGATTTCCAAAGAAACTTCCTTGGCCTCTCGCCCTCTTCCTACGGCATACAATTGCCTTGCAAAATGTCGATGAAAATAGGGGTTGTTGGGATATTTACTATTTAAGTACTTTGTAATTTCTAATGCTTTGAAAGGCTTTTTCTCTTCTGTTGCATAAAGTCTAAACAAAAAATATTGCGCCTCTATCCTCGCATAAAATGAGCTTTTAGCCACTTCTTCTAACTGCTTTAACCCCAGCTGCTGATCTCCCTTTGGAAAAAGAAGCATGATCGGCTTTAATAAGGGGTAATTGTCACGGATCCAGACGGAAAAATAATTGTACAAAGCGTCTCCTAGTAATAATTCCGGGCTGAGTTCTTCTTCTCCTCTACTAAGTTCCAAGTATTTCAAAGCATTTTTGCTAGCAAAGGTGGCGCTTGTCCAGTTTTTTCTTTCGCTATACAACCTCCCTTGAAATCCATAAGCACCGGCAAGAAAAAAAGCAGCTTCCTTATTATCCGGGTCTGTATCTATCAAAACCTCAGCTTTCTCTATGGCTTTATCCATATAGCCCAACATAGCTGCATCATGACTCTTGTTATCTATAGCTATGACAATTTTCCACCATTGGCTCAACCCCATTAGAAAATAAGGAAGAGGGTGCTCCGGATAGGTATAGCGCAAAACATTAAAACCTCTTTCTGCCTTCTCAAAATCAAAATTATACATGCTATTAATTGCATCTGTAATTCTAAACTGAAGACCTTTATCAAGCAAAAGATACCCTTCTTCTTTCTTGTTGATATCCGTCACAGGCTCCATCTGTGCCTGCACTTCCTTAGGAATAAATCCAAAAAGGAAAAACAAAAGGGACAATACAATAGTTGTATAATTCATTAAGAAATTTTTCAATCAAATTGATTTTTGTATACCTTAAACGCTATATGACGATAATTAATTTCGAAAAACTAAAAAAATATTTGCATCATTACAAAAAACAAAGCGTTGAGGATTTAAACCAGAAAAAACGAGTGAAATAATTTTAATTAGGGCATAAAAAAACAGACCCACGAACCAAAATCACTTTAGAGGTGACTTCAATCAATGGATCTGTAAACAGCAATAAGATAAAAAAATTAACAGCTTACCTTTATACCCAAACGATTTTTTGTAACAACCTCAGAAAGTGTACTCCTCCAAGCTTTTAATGCCAAAGAATCAGGTATATCTATATCATCAAATGTAATTATTTCTCCTTCTTCAATATTTCTTTTCAATTGAACCTTACTCATCAGGCCAATAGGAACGTGATTGGGAAAATCAGCAATTTTAATAGCTTCCCCTCTAACTTCCATACCACCTATCCCTTTGTCAATTACAGAACCTGAAGTCAATTTTTTCTTAGCTATAGTTCCCACGCTCACAGATGGGACATCACCATTATCTAATAAAATCTCATTGTGGTTAACCAGGTTTAAAATACTGTTCGGTATTTCAAAAAAGCATAAGTGCATCGGCTTATAAAGCAAATAGAAAGGACCTTTTCCCATTTTATAAGTGGTCAATTCTTCCGCTAGGTCTTCTTGATGAGTCGCAGTGATGAATACACCTGGAGGAGATTCTTTAGAAATGATATAATCACTAATAACCGCATTTTCTTTTTGAGCGATTTCTCCCAAAGCAAAAGCCCCAGCTTCAAAATCACTTGTCTCATACCCTACTAAACCCGGTTTAACAATATCTAAACCTAGACCGTTGGCTATAAATGCTTGTTCAATTTGAAGTTTTGTTCCATCTGTAAAGGAGGTTACAGAACTTAAACTATAGCCTTGCTTCTGCGCCCAAAACAGCATATCTTCTAAGCTAGGGTTTTTGTTTAAAAATCCTTTGATATTCCCATAAACCAATGGTTTGAACCCCATTTGGATCACTTCCTTATTGAGTGCAGCCAAGCAACCGGGCTGATCTCCATTGGCTTCTGTAATCACGCCTCTCTTGGACAACCATGATCCGGTAAGAACCTGAGTATCTGCATCCATGGTTACCACCGGAAGTCCATACACAAAAGCCTTATCTATAATTTCTGTTGAATAAATTGGATCTCCCGTACTTACTACCACTAGATCAGAGCAGTCAAATAATTTTTCGGGTGAACTAGTTAAAAAATTTTGGCTTACACCCAAATCACTAATCTCTCCAGCCCTTCTGGTCAGTATTTTGGAAATTACCATATCCTCACGCCTGGCAATAAGTTTTGCCAATCCTCTACCTATCCCTCCGGTTCCTACTATTCCAATTCTTAATTTTTTACTGATCCTATTTTTCATAATCTTAAAAATTTTAATTGCTGCTTTTCTTGCTGTTTGTCCGCTGTTTAAACTTGACGATGTAAAGGTAGTAAAAAAAATCTAAAAACCATTTTATTGTATTTAAAATACATTAAAAATATTTTAAAACACTTAAAGGCATGCTTTGAGCGATTCAAGCTAAAAATAGTAAAACAATAATTTTATTACTTAAAAAATGAAATAACAATTCTTTTATACTCTATTTCACATTTTATACAATTTTTTATATCGTCATGACAATATATTTTTTTCTTTCCTCCGCCTTCAATTAATTTAAATTTTTACTCCTAATTTTAGTTGAAAGGTCTTCTTAAGAATTTTTAAATGGAGAAATTCAACTGTAATTCATGATATTTTTTTTATTTTCGCCATTCATAAATATTCAGGTAACATGCTAAAATATGCCAGGGTTAACAATCTTGCAGGTTGGACCGCCTTCTTTATTGCATTTATAACATATCTGCTCACCATCGAAGAGACTGCCAGTTTCTGGGATCCGGGAGAATTTATAGCGGTCGCCTATAAATTACAAGTTCCACATCCTCCAGGGGCACCTTTCTTTCTATTGATTTACCGTATGTTTAGCTTTTTAGCGCTCGGTGATGGGTTAGAAATTGCCTATTGGATGAACGTGGGGAGTGCGCTGCTTTCGGCATTCACAATTCTATTCCTTTTTTGGACCATCACTTTATTAGGGAGAAAACTATTGCTCAAAAAAAGTGAAGAGCCCAATCAAGAGCAAATTTACACTTTGATAGGAGCAGGATTTATTGGAGCATTGGCTTATACTTTTACCGATAGTTTTTGGTTTTCTGCTGTAGAGGCTGAAGTTTACGCCATGTCTTCCTTTTTTACTGCCATCGTAATTTGGGCATTCTTAAAGTGGGACATCATCAAAGATCCTCAGGAAGAAAACAAATACATGATTTTCATCGCTTACTTGGTGGGATTGTCAATTGGGGTACACCTTTTAAACCTGGTAACCCTTCCTGCTTTAGCACTTGTTGTCTATTTTAAAAAATATAAAAATCATACCCTTAAGGGAGGAATTATTGCCTTTTTATTAGGAGGGGTAGCGCTGGTTGTAATCAATAATTTTATTATTCCCGGCTTGCCTAGCATAGCTGGTTCTCTAGAAATTTTCTTCGTCAATAGTTTAGGGCTACCATTTGGCTCAGGAATTATATTCTTTTCTATCGTCTTTTTAGGAGGGCTGATTTTTGCTGTGATACATTCTCACAAGAAAGAAAAAGTAATTTTAAATACAATTTTAATTTGCTTCTCCTTTATACTGATTGGATATAGCTCTTATGCATTAATCGTAATTCGCGCCAATGCTGAACCAGTAATCAATGAAAATGACCCGAAGGACATTATCAGCTTTGTAAGCTATCTAAAAAGAGAACAATACGGCTACCGTCCCTTGATGCAAGGACAGTACTTCACTGCTGATATAATTGATCAGGTAGAGGGGGATCCTGTTTATGCCAAAGGTGAGGACAAATATGAAGTGGTAGATTACCAACTTGAAAACATTTATGATCCTGAAAAAACAACCATTCTTCCAAGAATATACTCTACCCAAGAACGTCATAAACAAATTTATAGATCCAAGCTTGGATTAAGAGAAGGCCAAGACCCAACTTTCTTTGACAATATCTATTTCATGTTTGACCACCAACTTGGTCACATGTATTGGAGGTATTTTATGTGGAATTTTAGTGGAAGAGAGAGTGATTTCAGTAATGCTCCGTATTTAAGTATATGGAATACCATCACCACAGAATTCCCAAATTATATAAAAGAAAACAAGGGACATAACAATTATTTTATGCTTCCTCTAATTTTGGGGCTTATAGGTATGTTTTTTCAAGCCAAGCATGATCCAGAATCTTTCTGGCTTACCTTAATGTTATTCCTGATGATGGGAGTAGTCTTGGTCCTTTACCTTAATTCACCACCTGTAGAACCAAGAGAAAGGGATTACATTTATGTAGGATCCTTTTATGCCTTTGCTATTTGGATTGGCTTTAGTGTAATGGCTATTAGCAATCAACTTAGGAAATTGAAAAAAGGTATGGTAATGGCAGGAGTTTATGCTGCACTGATTACACTACCGGTACCTATCTTAATGGCTACAGAAAACTGGAACGACCATGACAGATCCGACAGGTATTTCTCTGTAGATTCAGCTAGAAACTTTCTAGCTTCATGTGCCCCAAATGCTATATTATTTACTGGCGGAGACAATGACACCTTCCCGCTATGGTATGTGCAGGAGGTGGAAGGCTTCAGGACGGATGTGAGAGTGATTGTATTAAGTTACTTTGACACCGATTGGTATGTAAAACAAATGGCCCGACCTGTCAATGAGTCTGCCGCTTTGGATTTTACATTGGATTTTGACAACTTTAAAAAGGGTACCAATGATGTGCTTTACGTAACAGACAGAATCGAAAGTTTGCCTCTGGTGGAATACCTTAAGTTATTAAAAAACAACAGTGATTTACTTAAATTGACCAGTAGCAGATCAAGCAGTAATATCAATACTGTACCATCTAGAATTTTAACCCTACCCGTAAATACTGAAAATGTAGAGAAATTCGGAATAGTACCCCAGCAGTTTAAAGATTTACAAATTCCAAACATCAATATTAGGATTAAAGGAAATTATGTAACCAAAGGGAATTTGATGCTATTGGACCTTATCGCTACTAACAATTGGGAACGACCCATATATTTCAACAATACCTCTTTGGCAACCATAGGCTTTGACATGAGTGACCATGTGGTAATGGAAGGCCTTACTTACAGGTTACTCCCCATTCAAAAGCCGGACAACCAAGATGAATTAATCAATACCGATTTGGCTTATAAAAATGTCACTGAAAAATTCGCTTTTAGAGGAATGGACAATCCGGACAACTACTTTGATGACGAGTTCAGGAGATTCACCTCCAATCATCGAAGTGTACTTAATAGCATTGCCATAGCCTTATTGGATGAACAAGATAAAGAGAGAGCAGAAGACATTATGAGATTGAGCCTAGAGAAACTTCCCGGTGAGGCCATACCTTATGATTTAGCAAGCGGACAAGCCGTACCGGTCTTATTTGAATTAGGTATGGATGATGAAGCCTTAGACATCATTGACCAAATGTCTAAACGTTCTGTAGAGATGCTTGACTTTTACCAAGAAACAGGTAGAGCTATGGACAGAGAAGCCCAAATTTCTATGCAGATGTTGAATTACTTTGTGCCTCAATTACGAGAACAAGGCTATAAAGAAAAGGCAGATCAAATTCAGCAAGATTACGAACGCATCTTTGGAGCGGCAGCTGGAACTCCACAAATCCAAAGAAGGTGATGGCCATTCAATAGAAAATAAACAAAAAAAAATCAATCGGCTGCTTATCAATTAAGCAGCCGATTATTTTTTGTGCAGAATATAGTACAAGTCCAATGCTTCCTCTGGGTTATCTACATACAAATAATCTTCATGATGCAGTTGTTCTACAGCTGCTCCTTGATGCTTATGCAGTTTATTCCTATTGATTCTATTTAGCACTTCATAAGGGACCTTAAGCAATCCTGCCGGTAGCCTGTATTGAAGATTAAAAATATCCCAACGAGTAATTTTATTAACAGAAACCTTATTGGCTTCGTAATAATCCCAAACTTTGGCATTGCCACCAATCCCTTTTGTCTCCACTTTATCGAATATGGATTGACACAGATTTTGAAGTTGAGTAGGAGTATACTCTCTAATATGCCATGGATTTCTGGACAATGAAAATCTAATATTGGGGGTGGAAATTAAGGCCATGCCTCCCGGTTTTAACACACGATAAATTTCTTCCAAATATTGCTTGTCATCATCTATATGTTCAATAACCTGAAAACTTACGACTGTATCAAAGGAATTATCCTTTAGTCCGGCCAAAGGGGGAATAATTGCTTGCTCAAAAGTAAATTCCGGGTATTTATCCTTTAGTCTATCCAAGATTTCTCCTATCTTGTCCAAGCCGTGGTAATGATTTACCAATGGGCCAAGGGCGTGTACCCCTCTGCCTTCGCCACAGCCAATCTCCAACAAATTGCCGGAAACGTAATCTTTAGCAACAATGTATGCTTTAAAAAGACGTTGATGAATAGGATTGTCACTGATCAACTTATCGGAAGTAATTTCCGTTGTATAGGTAGCCATCTAAAATTTTATTATTTTCAACAAAATTAAGGTTAATTTTTAAAACCAACTATGGAAAAAATAAAGTCATTGTATATGAAACGAAATATTGGGTTATTATTTATATTAATCCTCTTGTCCCTACCCTCTTTTGCTCAAAACAATCTGCAAAGTATTAACCAGAGTTTAAGGTATTCCAGGTATTCAAGAATTTCTTTGAAGGTAATACCCATAAAAACCGCAGAAAGAACTTTTAAATTACAAATGCTGGTGGAAAAAATTGAAGAGGAACCAAATTTTGACGATTATTTATTCTCTTACACGATTGTCCATAGTTTTGACCAGAGAATCGATGATGAGCAGGTCATTGCCTTGGATCAAGACATGTTAAAAAAGAATACCAGCGGCCACTTTTATTTTGAAGAAACTGTAGAAATCCCGAGTACAAGAGAACAGGCCTATGTAATTTTTAGAGCGACAGACACCAGACAAGAGGATGAATATGTTTATCATGCGGATTTAATTAGCCCTTTTGTGGTAGATCAACCTTCTTTTGGTGCCTACTTCGGGAATGATATTCCCTTTGATCAGAATTTTTTAAATGCAGAAGAATCTTTACTGTTCAAAAGTGACCAAGGAGTAAGCTTGTACAGGTACTTTTACCCACAAGATTTCCCAATACCGCTCCCTCCTATGGAAACTAAGGTTCCAGAAATAGCCAAAGAAACCGAAGTAATCAATGAAGGAGATTTCTTATTGAATGTACCTGTATCATTTGACAAATCAGGCTACTACTTCATTCAAAAGGACACTACTACAGCCAGTGGGTTACTGATCAAAACGGCGGGAAAATCTTTTCCAAAGGTCTCCACATGGGAAGAAATGATCCAAATGGTTGCTTATATTTCTACCAGAAAGGAACATGAGGCTTTATTGGCAGCAGAAAACAAAAAATTAGCTTTAGATGAATATTGGATCAGAATGACCCGAGACGAAGAGGCCGCTAAAAAATTAATCAAAGAATATTTTAGGCAAGTGGAATTTGCCAATATCTTATTTACTGATTTCAAAGAAGGTTGGGCAACTGACCGAGGTATGGTCTACATTATTATGGGCCCTCCCCAGGAAGTTTACTTTAATTTAGACAAAGAAACTTGGGTTTACTTGTCTGAGGATTCAAATTCAAAAATAACCTTTACCTTTGCACGTGTAAAGAATATATTAACCCCACAATATTATACATTGAACCGATCCAGAGCCTACCAGCCTGTATGGTTCAAAACTATCACAGCATGGAGAAACGGAAGGATGGTTTTTTAATCAACAAAAGCGAAGACCAAAAGGATTTTATCTTTGGCATCAGGTCCATCATGGAGGCTTTGAATGCGGACAGAGAAATTGATAAAATACTGGTAAACAAAGAACTAAAAGGTGATCTCTTAAAAGAATTACTTGCACTAACTAAAGAGAAAAAGCTTCCGGTAACTAAAGTTCCTGAAAGCAAACTCAACCGGATAACCAGAAAAAACCATCAGGGAGTCATTGCTTATATTTCATCCATAGCATATGCTTCATGGGAAAATGTAGTTGACAGTACCTACACCAAAGGAGAAGCACCTCTTATTTTGATGCTTGATAGGGTTACAGATGTCCGTAATTTTGGAGCCATCGCAAGAACAGCAGAGGTAGCAGGAGTCCATGGAATAATAATTCCGGAGAAGGGTAGTGCTCAAATTAACTCAGATGCGGTTAAAACATCTGCCGGGGCTTTAAATTTTCTACCGGTAAGTAGGGTTAGAAACCTCTATTACACCTTAAAAGATCTTAAAAAATCCGGACTGAAAGTCGTTGGTGTGACAGAGAAAACAGACCGAATGATGTACCAAGCAGACCTAACTACGCCTACAGTTTTGGTAATGGGGTCAGAAGAAGATGGGGTTTCAGATGAACTTATGGGATTGTGCGATGAATTTGTCAAAGTACCTGTTCACGGACAAATAGAAAGTCTAAATGTTTCTGTTGCCACTGGAATAGTAATTTACGAAGCCATCCGACAAAGAAAACAATAAACTCCTAAATTTCTAATCAAATGGCATTAGAACTGGTTGCGCTTTTGGTATTGATGGCCGGCATAATAGCTTTGTTGGCTTCATTACTGATTCAAGCTTACAAAAAGCGCGACCAATTGAAGGAAGATCTTGGAGATCTTAGTCTGGAAAAGGAAAGACTCAGCGAAAAGCACCAATTTCTTTTGGGAAAATATGGTGAAGTTCAAAGGGAGCTAGAGGAAATATCTTTGCTTTACAAATCCTTAGAAAAAGAGAATTACCATCTTGCTTTAGATAAAGGAAAACTAGATAGTGAGGTTCAATATATGCATGAGAAATTAATTTTTCAAAAGCAGGAAATCGAAAAAATGCGTGGTCAATTTCAACAAGAATTTGAATTATTGGCTAACAAAATTCTAGAAGAAAAATCTAAAAAATTCACCAGTCAAAATCAAGAAAATATAGAAAGCTTTCTCCTGCCCCTAGGGAAAGAATTGAACGCATTTAAAAAGCAAGTGCAGGAGGCTTATGCCATGGAGTCAAGAGAAAGGTTCTCTTTGGAAAGAAAAGTAAAGGAGCTTGCTGAACTGAACCAACAAATTAGTCAAGAAGCCAAAAACTTAACCAATGCCTTGAAGGGTAATTCAAAGATTCGAGGGAATTGGGGAGAGGCGATTTTGGAAACCATATTACAAAATTCCGGCTTAGAAAAAGATAGACACTACAGTATTCAAGGCTTTTTAAAGGACGAAAATGGACAAGCCCTCCTTGGACCGGATGGTAAAAAAATGCAACCGGATGTTATCATTCATTATCCGGATGACAAGAAAGTTATCATCGACAGTAAAATATCATTAATTGCCTATGAGAAATACAGCAGTTCCCTGGAAGATGCAGATCAAAAATCTGCTTTAGAATTTCACTTAAAAGCCATTAAAACCCATATCGACCAGTTGTCTTCCAAGCAGTACGAAGCCTACGCCAAGGCGCTGGATTTTGTGATCATGTTTATCCCACTAGAAGCGGCTTATATCGTGGCCCTACAGGCTGACCCTCAACTTTGGGAATACGCCTATAAAAAAAGGGTGCTATTGATCAGTAGCAGCAACTTGATTGCTGCCTTAAAGATGATCAAAGATTTATGGATAAGGGATGATCAATCCAAAAATGCATTAGAAATTGCCGAAAGAGGAGGCAAAGTTTATGACAAGCTTGCCACTTTTTTACACAGTCTGGAAGACATTGGAAAACACTTAGAAAGGTCTCAAGAAAGTTATTCTACCGCTGTCAAGCAACTCAAAACCGGCAAAGGTAATTTAATTTCACAAGCAGAAAAGCTCAGAGAATTAGGTGTCAATGCTCGAAATAAAATTTCAGGAAATCAATAGATTGGCTAGGAATTGCCACAAATTCTGGATCTGAAAAAAAACATGTAAGGGTGGGTTGCAAAATTTAACAGATAGATTTTAATCAAAATGGAAGGTCTTCAGGCTTGTCTATTTCCTTGACCACCGCATGTGCGGAAATTAGGTAATTCCGACCTGTTGCCAATTCCTGACAAAGCACCCTGGTTCTTTGCGTACGTAATTTCTTAAATTGCCTTTTTCTTAATAGAAAGTGAGCATTTATGGATAGGTCTCCTAAAACCGGTTCTTCATAAATACAGGTGTTTTTATCATATTTTCGTAATTCCTTCATCAAGAATAAATCCGAACCTGTAGAAGCTTTCGGGTTATTCATGTATCGCCTTAGAGGAATCAAAATATCATTAGGGAACACCCCTTCCTGCAACATAGGGGCCATCAAAAACTTGAAATTTTGCTTCCATTCGATTCCATGTGGCAATAATCCTTTCCCTATTCTGTCTTTGTATTGACTAAAAACCCGATGATGAGCTACCTCATGGATATAAGTAATCAAAAATTGGTACTGATTCAAATCATTATTAATCGTGATCTTCTGTATGTCGCCCCCCCTTTTATAGCGAAAATCTCCCAGTTTTGACCTTCTTGATTTGGTGATTTCAAAGATAAAAGGTTCTTTCTCCCAAAGGGAAAAGCAATAAGTCAAGGCCTTATCCGGCACCCTGCCTTTTAAATTTTCCAACCATTTTTCTTCTTTCACGATTACTTGTTAACTGAAATCAAAATTAAAAATTTTTACCTTCGTGAATAAGCTCAAGTAGTTTTTTTCTGAATAATTCTTCTGAATCTGTAGAAAGGTTACTGATCCTACATCTCCAAGTTTCATACCCCCCTTTTTCTATTTCATGGGACGGTGGCACATAGCCTACATTGTCATTGGCCAGGCTAATTGTGAAATAAGGAAAATCGAGCCCTGCCTTTATTTTAAGTCCCGTTTCTGCAAAAAACTCTCCAGGTAAAGCCCCTATTTTTCCTTTCCCTATATGTAAAACCTGAATCGGGCAAGTTGCTTCTTCAGGAAATTCCTTAAGCATCAGTTGTTCACGTGCATAAAGTTTTTGCCAACCTTCAGTGTCCGGTTTCAATTCTTCCAAGCCTCCGGTAGCCAAGATGGCCTTAGCTTTTTCTAGTTCGCCTGAATTAGGCATCCTTCTCTCAGTTTTTAATAAGCTAAAACTGCATTTTAGCGCAGGTGATTGTTCCCATTTAAGAGCTTGGATCCTTTCCAAAACCTTTTCTGCCAACTCACCTCCTATTTTTCTACTCTTGGCCAACTCACCTTCAGGAAATTTAATTCGACCACTGAAATCCCAGATATTTATATCTCCACTAGTGCCATTGCTCATCATCCCCACAAAAGCCTCCCCTGCACCCAGCTTTTCTTTCAATGCATTGGAAAACATACCAAAATAATCAGCTGATATGGTTCCGTTTTCCCAGTCCCCAACATAATGTAGGGAGTAGTTGCCCAGTATGGAGATCCATTGCCCGTCCAAACCTTTAACGGCCATAAAACTTAACTCAGGATCGGGAGTATTCAATGGTTTTATGATTTGGTCTTCCACCCCAAACGGATTGGTTTTGATCTGATCTGTATTTCCTGTTACGGGGTTTATAGGTGAATAGCTTTCCTTCATCCAATACCTGCGACACATCACATATTCAGGAACATCTATAGAGCCAAAGGCCAATTTAGCGGGTTTTAGGCCGACCAAGGCTTTACCTACAGCCTTTGCTATCAGACCCGGCAATCGTTTTCTATAGGCCATGTCTGCAGGCACCATGTGAACATCCTCAACGGCTCCGGAAGCATGGGTATGCGTGGCCGAAATCAAAACTTGAATGGGAGGTATTCCAAATTGTCCCTCAATGATATTTTTGGTTTCATCCAAAAACGCTTTTCCCATTACACATATATCCACAACTACAATGACCAAGCAGGTATCATCATTTTTCAATACCAGGGCTTTGGCGTGTAGAGGATCATGTATCTTTTGAGCATAATGTGTGACAAAATCACCATTAATAATGGAACCTAATGGAGGTGTTGTTTCGATAGCGGCTGCACCAGCCTGAAGGATATTTGACATGAGAATATAGAATTAACCATTGAAAAACTTTAACCTGTAGGAAGCGACTTTCCTAAGAAACGAAGAAAATTTCCGTGAAAAATATTATCAATATCCTTATCAGAATATCCTCTTTTATCCAGAATCTCTTCATATTTCTGAAGATCTGCAATTGAGTTGAGGTCCCATGGAGACTGCTCTGTACCAAAGATACCGTCCAAATCACTACCTATACCGATGTGTTCACTATCTCCAACCAATTGGCAAATGTGATCCCAATGATCCACCAAGTGCTCCAATCTAATATCCAATTGCCAAGGATCAGAAATAGTATCTATAAAGCGAATGTCCATAGCCCAGCAATCTAACATACCACCTATTACAGCACCTCTTTTTACTAGTTTTTTAATCTGTTCATCAGTCAACTGTCGCTGATTGGGTACAATTTTCCGGACATTGTGGTGACTGGCCCAAATAGGCCCTCCATATAAATCCAATGCTTGTTCAAAGCCTTGATCCGTAAGGTGGGTAAAGTCTAAAATCATTTTGTACTGCTCCATTTTCGTTAGCAGCTCTTTGCCTAATTCAGTAATGGTACCTTCTGATTTGGTTCCCGGCGCGTATCTTCCCGGACCGAAATGAGACAATCCCAAAGCCCTTAGCCCATAATCGTAAGCCCTGTCTAAATAAGAAGGTGTCACCAAAGAATCTCCGCCTTCAAGATTCAAAATAAAGCCAATGGCTTTATCTTCATCAGGAATACTGCTATCCTCCCAAAGTGCTACCATCTGATTCAGGTCTTTTCTTGTCAAGATCTGTTTCATTTCACCTATTGCTTCCATTTCCCTGTACCAGGCCAGTTGGGCTTGAGTCATCGCCCAGGCTTGTTGAGGAGAATTCCATCCGGCAAGTGCGGAGTCCAGAGGGGAATACCTGGCCAATTGTGTGGCCACAACAATACCAATTTTTCCTTTTCTCAATTCCGGCAAACAGACTGTACCTCTTCCCCTATCAGGCTTGTCAGGCATATGCATTTCAGCCTTTCTAATCTCAGAAAGCGGCTTACTTAGGTCCCTATTCCACTCAATGGCATTCATAGATAAATCCAAATGCGCATCCAGAATCAGCCTTTTACTCATTTTGAATCAGGTATTTTAGCAGTACAATCGATCTCTACTTTAAGGTTTTCAGCCAATACAGATTGAACCGTAATTCGTGCAGGCTTGGTATTTTTAAAAAAGCTGGCATAAACCTTATTGTATCGGTCAAACTCAGAAATATCTGATAAATGAACCGTGCATTTTACCACATTATCCATCGTACCTCCTGCAGCTTCTATAATTGCCTTAATATTTTCCAAAGTTCTCTGGGTCTCCTCTTCAATGGTTCCAAGTTTAAATTCTGAAGTTTCAAAATCTACCGAAGCTTGGCCGGAAACGAATAAAAATCCATCAACCAAAATGGCGTCAGAATAAGCGCCGGTATCAAAACTTAAATCTCTTTTAGGGTGTACTATCTTTTTCATTATTTGTATTTTTTAATTGTTTAAACTTTATATTTACCATGCTGTCCATCCGCCATCTACCACCAAGTTGTGCCCGGTAATATATGTAGAAGCATTGGAGAGCAAAAAACCTACAGATCCAGCCACTTCAGTGGCCTTACCAACCCTTCCTAAAAATGTCCTTTTCTCCAAACATTTGATAAAATCCGGATGATCTTTTTGAACCTTACCGTTGGGGAATGGACCCGGGGAAATACTGTTGCACCGTATATTCTTGGGACCAAAATGCATGCCTAGGTACCGCGCCATCTGAATAATCCCGGCCTTACCTACTCCGTATTCAATAGGATTAGGTACCAAAGGAGGTGCATATATATTTTGGTCAGGTGAGCCCATTCCGTACATACTCCCGAACAATACGATGCTGCCCGATTGCTTGACCTCCATCAATAGCCCTACGGCCCTTGCAAGTAAAAAGGTGGCGGTAAGTTCACTATGGATTACTTGGTCAAAGTCCTGTGCTTCCAACTTGTCTAGGGACTTTCCACTGGCCGCAAAGGCAAGGTTTACCAAACCATCAGGGCACCCATATTTCTCATTATTCTCAGCTACAAATCCGGGGATAGCTTTAGTAACTGAAAGGTCAAATTTAGAAGGAATCAAAAGACTTCCCAATTTGGCTTCCTCCGCAAAAACAAAGGACTTGTCCTCCCTGTCAATGCATAAAACCTTGGCGCCTTCCCTACAAAGGAAATGGGTTACGGCTTGACCCAAATACCCAGCCCCTCCCACAACCCAAATAGTTTTCCCTTCCAGAGAAAACGGAGAGGCAGTGAAATCAGCGGATATTGAATCAGGCATTAAGTCCTCCATCCATTAATATATTCTCGCCATTGATATAAGCTCCTGCTTCAGAAGCCAATAAAACTGCCAAACCTTTGATATCATCAGTATTGGCCATCCTACCCATTGGTACCTTCTTATTGTAATTGGCAACAAATCGCTCAGGTTGGTTGTTGAACAAACCTCCGGGAGAAATACAATTGAATCGGATATTTTTCCCTGCATTCATTTTAGCCATGAACCGACTTAAATTGATTAAGCCTGCGTTATGAAAAAAATAATCAGGAGGCAAGTCTCCCATACTGGTACCTTCATAATTGGAGAGGTCCGGACCTTTCATACCCATCATCGAACTAATATTAATCACAGACCCACCTCCACTAGCGATAATCAAGTCTGTCATTGCCTTTAGTAAATCCCACATTCCTGTTGCATTTACCCGCATTGATTCATCAAACTCTTCCAGAGGTCGGTTGTAACCCTTCATAGGCCTGGACACAGCATTGTTTACAAACACATGAAGTTTCCCAAATTTCTCCTTTAACTGTTGGGTAAACTTTTCTACTGAAGTGCTGTCCCCTTGGTCCACTTCCATGGCAAAAACATCCAGTCCTTTGGCTTTGAAGGTGGCAGCCGTTTTTTCTGCAGAAGTTAAATCCCTGGATGTGGTGATCACAGTTCCACCTGCTTCTGCCAACCCTTCTACCAAGCATTTACCATATTGACCGGAACCTCCGGTAACAACAATGACCTTACCCTTTAAGCTCAATAATTCTTTAACGTCCATCTTTTGCTATATTAACAACTATACCCCCATTTTCAAAACTCTCCTTGGCTCCAATGACCACTTCCATAATCGCAGAGGTTTTTTCAAATCCCAAATAGGGCTTCTCTCCTTTCAATGCTTCAATAAATACAATTAGATTGTCCCTAAACATGGAATAGGAATTCTGTATATCAGCCATCTTCCAACCATTTTCTCCAAAAAAGCTTAATTGAAAAGTGCCACAAATATCCTTGAACAAATGAACCGTTGCCTTGACTCCATTCTCGAAGGTAACCAAAACAATGTCTTCATCTACTTCCCCTATATGCTGTACCTTAACCGGCTGTGGATCATCTAAGGTGCTAAATAGTGCTTCCAAGAGGTGTACACCATATTTTTTCCAATCTTTTTTGCCTACCGCTGTCACCAAACGAATTTTCCCAAGAGGCTTTATCCCTGTTTTGACTGTTCTGCATTCCTGTGAATACCTCATGGATGAACATGACATAAATACTTTTCCCAATTGATGCTGTTCAGTGAAATAGGCCAGATCCTCTCTGGAATAAACCAATGGCTTGTCTATAAAAAGAGGTACATTTGCCTCTAAAAAAGGCTTAGCCATCGCCACGTGATGTTCAGGATCATCTCTACCAAGGATAACCGCATCCACCTCTCCAATCATGTCTTCCAAATTCTCCACTACATGGGTAATCCCTGCATTTTTAGCAATACTATTGCTAATCTCAAGATCTTGCGTCCACACATGACTTACTTTGGCTCCCGGAATGCCAAGGGTATCTTGATTGGCTTGTAAATAATCCGAAACTGCAGGATACCCTATTTCATTAATTATATCCTCATCAAAAGTTCCATTGATGATCGATGACCAGGAATAAGGGTGGGCATTTCCAGGACTCATTCCTATCATTCCTATTTTTAGCATTTTCTTTTGGTTATTAGTAAAAGCAATTTCATGTTCTAATTTTTCCTTGACACTAAAGCCAACCCATCCTGTCCCAATAAGGAATATTGATAAATTCCGGATCCGGAAAAGGGATGGCACCTGCAAGCAGTTTTTTATTTAAGGCAGGCAAGCCTGCAGTTTCTAGGGCATTTTCTAAATAAACAGGTTTATCAATCCCCACCAATACCGAAGTAATTTTGTCTTGGTCTAACACATAGCGGGTGGCATATTCGGGCAATGTCATGCCCTCTTTCGCAGCCAAGTTCGCATATTGCGAAATATGATGTTCTATTGCAGCCAAGGGTGCTTTAAGGTTTTTTCCTCGGTCACTTAACATTCCTCTCATCAATACTGAGCGAACAACCATACCTACGCCTTTTTTAGCTCCCAAATCAAAAATCTCCGCCTGCCGCTGATCCAATAAGTTAAAAGGCAGTTGAATAACTTCCCACAAACCTGAGTTGATTGCTGTTTCCGACTCCTTTACTGTATAGGTGGAAGCCCCTATGGACTTGGTTAAACCTTCCTTTTTCAAATCTTCAAAGGTTCTGCAGACTGTCTCATTCTTTAAAATGCTTAAATCCGCTTGGTGTAACATCAGTACATCCACATAATCCATCCCCAAGGCTACTAAACTCTCTTCAAGTGAGCCTCTTATTATGTGCGCCAGGGTTTTGTCATCAGGCAATTCTCCGGCAGAATTTTTCAAATGTTGACATTTGGTGCAAATAACGACTTCCTCCCGCCTATGGCGAAAAGCTTTGCCAATCAATTCCTCACTTTTGCCATACATCCTAGCTGTATCAAAAAAATTAACCCCTTTATCCAGGGCTTGAAGCAATAGACCAATCGCCTCCGTTTCCTGCAACATATCTTTCTCTGAATGAATCCCCGGGCCATATGGCAGACCGATTTCCACACCCCCGAAAGCAATTTGGGAGACTTCTATTCCGGTATTTCCTAATACACTACGCTTCATTTTTTGGCGCCGTAATACCCCTTTTCATTGTCCACCTTCTCAGCTGCATTTCCAAAACCAGCTACCAGGTCAGCACAATACTTCGTGAGAGTCAAAACATCTGCTCCGATGCTTATAAACTGATATCCCATATCTTGGTATTCAGCTACCTTGGTTATAGGGCCTGTGGTCCCGGCAAATTTGCCATATTTCCTTGCGACATCTACCACCTTTTTTCTGGCTTCTTGAATCTTTGGGTGGTCCATGTCTCCTGGAGCTCCAATGGCCTGACTGAAATCTCCCGGACCAAAAAACAACATATCAAAACCATCTAATTTGGCGATTTCCTCCAAATCTTCTAATGGTTCAGGATCTTCAATTTGAAAAATAACGAAACGCTGTTGGTTAGCATCCTTTAGGTAGGCTTTAAAATTTCCGGCAGCATAAGCTCCATCCGCATTTCCCCCATCAATTGCACGTTTTCCAATGGGATGAAACCGTGTCATTTCAATGACCTTTTTGGCATCGGCCAGGCTCATGACATGAGGAACCATTATCCCACTGGCATCGAGCTCTAAGGGTTTTACATAATCACTGTAACTTCCCCTAGGAACCCTTACTAAAGTATCTTTCCCCTGAGATTTAGCAGCCCAAATTTGAGAAGCCAATATAGACCAATCCTGGCCAATGTGCTCCTGATCCAGCCACAAACAGTCGAATCCTGCTTGTGCAGCAATTTCAACAACGCGGGCGTCTGCCAAGTTTACTTTGAAAGAACAAACATTCTCTCCGTTCCTTAATTTCTTAAGCACTAGGCTTTCTCTCATTTTTATAGTCATATCGGTATTTGCTTGATCAAATATACCAAAGGACTATTAGAGACACTATTACTTTTATTTTAAATAATGATACTATTTTTCGAATTCAAGGACAATACTATTTATAGGAAAACTAGCAGAAAACGAGTAAGAAAAATGGTGTCATCAAAAGGCATCCTATTTGTAAAACCTAGAAGGCTCCGGTTTATTAAGCCTCAGTCTTATTATTCATGCTCCCCACAACAAATTTGGGGATAAAACCTTTTACTCAAGACCTTTTTTCTGAGGATTCCAAAATGGCTTGGTTTTGACTTGATTGCTGTCCCAGCCCAACTCTTTTCTAAAAAAATTATTTAACTGAACACAAATTCTACTGTCTCCGGCAATATAAACCATTTTCTTCCCTTCCATCTTTTCTACCTTTTCTTTGACCAAGGCTATAATTTCTTTTTGGGGATTTAAAGGCATTTCATAGAAACCAAATGGTTTGGATTTGTCAGTATCTGAAAACATTTCCTTTTTGTTAGAACTGTAAATAATACCTTCAATTTGCTTCCCTTTCTCTAGGTTTCTCTGAATGACATACAAATGAGACAAAGCGGATAAATCTCCTACCATAAGGTAACTATCAGCGGAATGGTCAACTAGAAATTTTCCTTTTTTCCATTTAAAATAGACTTGATCACCCGGTTGGCTTTTTTCTACCCACTGGGCTCCTATACCCTTGCTGTGGGTAGCTATGGCCAAATCCAAAAAACCTTCCTGTATGTTAAGATCCCATACACTATAACTTCTAATTTTGTCTTTCATGGAAAGGTCTTCTTTGCCAATTCCAATCCCCAAACGTAAAAAATACCCCGGAACAAAATCTACCTTAGTGAAAGTGTCTGATTTCAAACGAATCTTATAGACTGCTTCCGACAATTTGGTTTTGTCCACTATCAATGCTTCCTGAAGCACCACTTTTTTTATTATGTTCTCAATTATCCCCATTGTATCACTGTTAAACCTTAGCTTATTTTTTAATAGTTACCCGTATTTTATTCTTTTCTTAATAAATAAAAAACTGAGTTTAGGACTGGCTACTCCGCTCTTGTCATCCCATCCTTTACTGCTTTCACCATTGCCAATGGTTCTTGGTGGGGTCTACCAATTGCCTTTTCGAAATCAGAAGGCACGTCATTGGCCCCCTGCTCTATGCCTTCATAAATTCCGGCGATTACAGTCCCTATAAAATCACCTAGGGCTGCTGTTCTTTCTTTCCTATAGGCTTCTACCGACACCTGATGGTAAAACAACCGGGTTCCATACACTTCATTGATAATGTCAGCCAATTCTTGTTGAGTAATGGGTCTTCCTCCTAGGTTATAAATTTGTCCATTGTGTTCATCTTCCAACAACATTTGGGTATAAGCCTTGGCTAATTCACCTCTACTTGTATAAGAACATTTGCCCGTACCTGCACAATTTCTGATTTCACCCTCTTCGATATAGTGCCCAATGTATTCAATATCAGGTTCGATGTAAATCCCATTTCTTCCGATTGCCCAAAGAAGACCTGATGCTTGAATATCCTTCTCAGTTTGCCTGTTGCTTTTAACGATAGGACTAAATGCAGTGTTTTCTTCGTCCCCAATAATACTGGTATAAACAATTTTTTTAACGCCGTTTTGTTTTGCTGCGTCAATCACATTTCTATGTTGCTGGATTCTCTTTTCAGGGTCATCCATTCCCGAAACCAATAACATGGTATCAATTCCTTTCAATGCTTCGTTGAATTGATCTCGACTGTTGTAATCTCCTTTCCTGATCTCAATTCCAAGTTGTTTCGCATTTTTCGGGGTTCTGGCAATTCCGATGACTTGGTTATCACCCACTTCTTTAATCAATTCGTTCACAATGGAAGCTCCTAATTTCCCACTGGCTGATGTAATTGCTATTTTCATGATATTTTTTCTTTGTTTCGATCCTGAAATGGTGCAAACAAACACCTGTTTTACTTTATTTATCAAAGATCGTAAGAAGCCTTCGTTCTATAAAGGTTAATCCTTAGCCATAAATGGTAAATATGGGAATTGAAATCTCAGACCTACCTGTAAAAGAAGATTAATTCTTCCATCAAGAAAAATGGTCCACTATTACAGTGGCAACTATACTTCCTCAACATTTAATCCATTCAAGAAATCAGCCAGTGTATAGCCCATACTGAAGCAGCCTTGAAGTAAATACCCTCCAGTGGGCGCATACCAGTCCAGCATCTCCCCAATGGCATAAACATTGGGCATTTTTTTTACTTGAAAATGTGAATCAATTTCATCCAACGCTATTCCACCAATGGTAGAAATTGCTTCGTCCAATGGTCCGGCAGATTTAAGCTTAATGGGCACAGCTTTAATCGTTTGAAGAAGTAAATCGGGATTTGAAAATGTATATTTGTCACAAAATTGTTTTAATAAACCAATGGAAGTACGATCAAGGTTGAGCGCTTTACTTAAAACACCTGTTATTTTAGTCTGCCGCGAACTATTGAATTTCGCTTTCAACTGAGCCATCGTTAGCCCGGGCTTCAAATCCAAATAGACAATAGCCTCCTTTTTTAACCGCAAGACATCTTGAATTTCACGACTTAGGGCATAGATCGCATTGCCCTCCAGTCCAAACTTAGAAACATTTAACTCACCCTTAATCGATTGATTACCAAAGGACAAAGCAATATTTTTTAGAGGTTTACCTTCATGTGCTTCAATAAATTCCTTGCCCCAAGCAACTTCAAAGGCGCAATTGGCAGCCCTGAGTGGTTGGACCTTTATTCCTTTATTTTCAAATTTCTTCTTCCATACTCCATCAGCCCCAGTCACTTTCCAGCTTGCCCCACCTAAAGCAAAAACTACAATATCGGAATCAATTTTTTGGTCCTTATCAAATTGTAATTGCCCATCTTTATCCCAGCCCAACCACTGGGTATTCAATCGGAACTGAATGTCCTTGGCAACTAAATAGGCTGTAATTTTATTGAGCACCTCAATGGGTTTTATTCCCCTTTCAGGAAAAACACGGTTACTTGACCCTACAAAGGTGGGTACATTAAGCTTTTTCAACCAATTTATCAGATCCTTATTTGTAAACCGTTGCAAAGCGGGCGACATAAATTCACTTGGCACATAGGGTTTAATAAGTGATTCCAAACTAGTATGGTAAGTCAAATTCAAACCACCTTCCCCGGCTACCAAAAACTTCCTTCCCAAGGTCTTTTTTTGCTCACACAAGGTTACCTTATATTTTGCCGTGTCAATATGCGCAGCGAATAGCAGCGCTGCAGCACCTCCACCTATAATGGTAATTTTTTTCATCTACAAAATACGGGATTAGAAAGTTGGTAATAAGCAGATTCAGCTATAAAATAGTTGGTCGACTTACAGCCACCTATTTGCATCAATTATTTTTCAATGGTTGCTCGATAAATTGGCACTAAAGAAGAGGCCAGAAATGTAACAGCAAATTTACCCTGATATTTTTATCTTCTAATACCGAAACTCAATTTATACTGCTTGAAGAACAAATAAAGCCACCCTTCAAGCCTTACAGACCTATTCAGCAATAGAATTAGCGATATCAGTCTAGCCTTTTTCCGTTTTTAGTTCATCCTCAATCTGTAAAACTTGATCAATTAGCATGTCAGCCTGCCTTCTTTGTTCACCATCAAATGGTCCAATTGGGAACCGAACATTAGGCTGTGTATAGATGCCTTGCCTGTATAATAATCGCTTAAAAAAATGGATTGAAAGGTCTAAACTCTGATTAGAAAAATTCAATACAGGCAAAATTGTTTTGAATAAGGATTCAGCCTCCTGAGTTTCGCCCATTTCAAATTGGTGGTATATTTTGGTGTAAATCCAATGCATACCGGTGGGCATAAATGCATGGACACCCCTATTAAGCCCGTCCATCATTTGAGAAACAGCCCAACCTCCACTGACATTTAGTTTTCCTTGGGTAAGTTTTAGAATACGTGAGTATTTGGGCCCGGCAGGAACAGTTTCTATTTTTAGACAACGAAAAGTAGGGACCTCATTGAATAACTCACAGATCAATTTATCCGGCAAGCCACTTCCGGTAGCATCCCAATCTTGAAGCATAATCATTTCAGGGGATAAATCCGCCAAATCCATAAAGTGCTTTCGAAACTGATTTTCGTCAACAAAAGGAATTTGGAACAATACATTTTTACAGCCTAAAACCAAATATGATTTTAAAAGCTTTTTACTATTGTCCAAATCCTGTTCTCCGGCTCCACCAATCACAGGCACTTTACCATTCACAGTTTCTAACACCAAAGCTAACATGCTTTGTCGTTCAGAAGCTGTCAATTTATATACTTCTGCTGCCATTGCAGGCACCAAAAAACCTGCTACACCAGCCTTCAGCGCTTCATTAACATTCCTTTCTAGGGAATCAAAATCAATGCTATCGTATTTCGTAAATGGCGTGTTGAGTACCGTAACAATTCCTTTTAAAGGATAAAGCTCCTGCATTGGCTGGAATTTTTTTTCTCTATCCATAATTATCGTTTGATCAGCCAAACGTCTGTTACCCTGGATTGCATCCTCCAGTTTAGGTGCTCCTCATCCGGCTTGTCAAAGCTTAGCTTTAATGTTCCATCTTTGATAATATCTTTTGGAAGCGGAAACTCTTTAAACTCCTCAAATCCTTTTTCATATTTGGTCGGCACAAGACGTAGGTCATTTGCTCTCAACAATGCTTCACCAAATCCGGAAACCCTAATCAGGTAATTGGTATTAGGATCTAAATCATGGTATTCCAAGGTTGGGGTAAATTGAAACAACTGTGTAGAAAGGCGCTTTCTGCTCAAACCATCATTTTCCCACAAGAAGTCTATGGCATCGTCTGTTTTGGAGGTAACATGTTCGGCATCTGCACTTGAAATGTTATCATAAAAACTTCCCTCTCCCGGAGAGTCATAAGTCCTAATAAAATCCAGTCTTGCCAACTTTTCCTCTTCACTATCCAATTCCTTTACTTTTTCAAATTCATCTTCCAACCACCACCTGTTGTTCAAAGGGTAATCAATAAAATCCAGAATCGCACCTCTTTCCGCACTTCGTGCCTGGTACTTTTCTACGCTTAATTGCGCTCCGATGGATTGAAAAAGTTTTTCCCCATAAACAAAAGCTTTTTCCTTCAAGTCTTGGGAGACCATTTCAATGGTTGCTTTTTTTAATTGTTGAAGGGCATCATGCATGGCCTCGTCTGCACCTATGGTCTCGGCTTGAGCCAATATTTTATAGGCTTCAGCTTCCAATCCTTTTTCAAAGACCAACCTATCTTTTATATAAGCATCATAATAAGCCCGCATCACCAATTGCTGCCATCTCCAATTTTCGGCCAATTGTGGGTTGTCCACTTCCAATCTTTTCCATAATTCCAAGGTTTTTTTAATTGCATCATTGCTTATAATCGGCCCGTCCCAATTTTTTTCTAGAGCAAATATTCCTTCAGTAGCTTCCTCGGCGACTTCCTCGCCAAAAAAAAATCGGCTATACTCCATGATAATTTCTTTGGGGTCCTTTTGGGGATTGACGCCCAGCTGGCTCCACAACACCTTATTGACATCATCATGGGTACCATCTGAATACGTGATAAATCCATCGGTAAATTGGCTATCTCTAACAAACAGATCAGTATACATTAAGGGTTGAGGATTGCATGGCTCCCTGCCCAATGTCAAGGCAAAAGCTTGGTCCCAATTGTCTACAGGATACTGACACCTTACGGTATGGGTAATATCAGGATAAAAGCGGTGCAAGTATTTTTTTGGCAACAACTTCCTCTCTAACGCTATTGGAGGACTACTTGGCCCATATACCAATCCTTTGAGCCAATCAGGATTATGCTGTTCCAAATAATCGAAGAAATAATCAACTTTTTCCTTGTTAAATCCCTGCAAGGAAACCCAAATCCCTGCCTCCGGATGATACTTCTTCAATATAGCTGATAAATCATTTAAATAGGGAATCAATTGCGCAGGGTGGTTTTCTCCCGGATCTCCTCCAGGTACAAAGACACCATCTAACCTTGGACATTTGGCATAAAATGCTTCCTGTTCATCAAGTCCTTCCTGATGGGCATTTTCAATGGTCAAATCATGCGGAGCAGGAGTCCAAACCCAATACTCAGCATCATATTTCTCACATATTTTGCTAAGCTCAACCTCCATAAGCTGAGGATTGACCTTAAAGTGCGGACTAGAGTTAACCTTCTGAAAGGGTATATTCTCAAAACTATTGGCTCCAAAAAGCACTTGCTCTCTAAAATGTTGATCAAATTGTTCCACAGTCCAAGCGTCCCAAGAATTGGCAGTATTTCGATAACCGAATTGATGACCACGTAGAGGATATTCCGGTGCTTCCGAAATATTGATGGCTGAATTGATTGTGATTTCACCATCCTTCATATTCGCCAATCTCAGCAACTTACCTACACCAAATAAGATGCCTCTAGTATCGCTACCCAGAATCCATATTATATTTTGGTTTCCATCCCTCTCATGAAAAATATGGTAACCTTCTGCCTTCAAGTCTTCGGGAATGCTATTGCTCTTCGAAGGAGGTGTCTTGCCAAATAACTCATTGTCATTTTCCAAAGCTATGGCAATGGTAGTATTGCTTTCCCATTTATCTGAAACTCTCAGATGAAGTGCAGTGCGTTTTTCAATTTCTTCGACCAAGACCTCCCCTGCGGTTTGCTGGATAGGCGATTTGATCTGTGGAGATATTAAAATATTTGCCTTTGACAAATCAAGCTTTTCTTGATCTTCATTGACACAGGATATCAGGGCAATCAATGCTATAGTTACAGCCCAAAACTTTGTAATTGTCTTCATTTCATGTAGCTTTTACTCCATTGAAAGAAAGGCTTCATCTCATTCTGTATAATGATACCTTTCTAACCTCAACCTTAACTACTGCTAACTGGACAAAACCTACCATGGTGGGTGGGGGACAAGATTAGCCCATTGAATGAAAAAAGTTAATAAACTGCCTACTAACAAGAATTGAATTGAAGCCTTATTCTCGCCCATTGCTAATCATAAGTAGCATTGGCGTAGGCATTAAAATCAGAAAATTCATTTGGAAAAGTATTGTTTACAAATTCATATTCCCAAAGTTCTATATACCTTACCCCCATGGCCTTTGCCTGAGCCAACATTGTGCTGTAATCACCGTCTTTAAATCTTTCTCTTTGATCAGACCTGCCAATTGCTTGGGCATAAATATCACCCGGAAAAGCGGTTAATGCGGCCAATAAATTGGGTTGGTAAGTTGTCTTACCGGAAATCCACCAAATTGCGGCTCCAACTCGCTGATTCAAAGAACTGTCATTCCATAAGTCTGTTATAATTTGGTTTGGAATAGCACTGTCATTGATAAGGTCATGGACTTCTACTGCAATGGCTTTATCAGGGAAGGCCATTGCAAAGTTTATAGCTGTCGACTTAAGGGCATTCACCCATTTGTCAGCAGTGAATCCTGCATTGATAAGAACAGTTTCGGACACTCCATTAAAGTGGCCCTCAATTCCATTAGCAGTCATTTGCGGGACATAGACCAAAGTCAAGTCTTCATCATCTCCATATTCATCGGCCAAGGCCACAGCCAATTGATTCAATTTGACATTTACCTGTGCGTCCCACATTTTTGGTATTTCCTTTACATTGCCATAAAAATCAGTAATTTCAAATGAGTCAACTTTTTCATCTTCAAACAACCATAAAGGGCTACTTTCTCCCGCAATTATTCCTAAACTCCATTCCAGATTTCTTTCTTTAATTGATAGAAGAAATTGATCAATCAATGAAAAATCATATATACCTTCCTCCGGTTCAATATCATTCCATTTCACACGAATTAAAGCACCATTGACATGGGCATTATCCAAGGCTGTTTCATTTCCAAATGAACTTGAATACAAACCCTTTGGTTTGTAAATACCGCTGTTATTTTCAACTTTGGGTGCTTCAATACGATTGCATGAAAGGCAAACCAAATAGAAGAAAGTTAAAAAAAATCTTCTCATCCACATTATATTTAAGATTGATTACGGTAAGACCCGCATTTTAGGCAAAAGTTTAATTATCCTTAAAATAAACGATTAAATTTTGTATAAATAATATTTTACAATGCCTTTTCCATCAAAAAAGAAAATGTTATAAATGAATTGATACCCATAACTTAGCCTATAGAATGTATTTTAAGATCAATTTACCAAAACAAAAACCCTCCTTCCGGACAATGGCTGTATATTAGCCTTCCTAAAGTTTATTATAAAGCAGACATTTCCTATTGGGATAATTAGTGTAGATCATGAAACAAATATTTTCAAACTTACTCTTTAAAGTTTTTCTTGCCATAATATTGGGCATTCTTTTCGGACAGTATTTACCTGAATCCATCAATCGGATCTTTACCACCTTTAATGCTTTTTTCGGACAGTTTCTAAATTTCGCTATACCCCTAATTATTATGGGATTAATAATGCCTGCAATAGCTGATTTGGGAAAAGGTGCAGGAAAATTATTGTTAATGACTGCTGCCATTGCATATGGTTCGACCTTGTTCTCAGGTTTTATGACCTATCTAACTACTTCAGGGATATTCCCCATGCTTTTGGAATCACATGCCAACGGAGCTGCTCCAATAGCAGAAGAAGGACCTAAACTTACACCTTACTTTAGTATTAGCATTCCTCCCATACTCGACGTCATGTCAGCCCTTGTTTTAGCCTTTGTAGTTGGAATAGGTCTTTCCACCCAGGAAGAATCAAATCTAAAATTGATGGTGAGAGACTTCCAAAAAATCATCATGCAATTGATTGAAAATGTAATCATCCCACTCTTGCCGCTTTTCATTTTGGGTATTTTTGCAAAAATGTCCTTTAGCGGACAAGTCTTTTCAATTCTATCTGTGTTTATAAGCATTATTGGGGTGATTTTTGCCTTGCACGTTTTACTGTTATTGCTTCAATATATCATTGCAGGTTTGGTTTCAAAGAAAAATCCTTTTAAGTTACTGATCACAATGATGCCTGCCTATTTCACGGCATTGGGCACCCAATCTTCTGCAGCCACCATTCCTGTGACCTTAGAACAAGCACTAAAAAATGGTGTTTCTGAGAAAATTGCAGGCTTTGTTATTCCCTTATGTGTGACCATTCACCTGTCTGGCAGTATTATGAAAATCACTGCTTGTGCCATGGCCTTGATGATTCTATATGGAATGCCTTTTGGTTTCACACTCTTTGCCGGATTTATTTTTGTTTTGGGCATTGCCATGATCGCCGCACCGGGAGTTCCCGGAGGAGCCATTATGGCCGCTGTTGGTATCCTTCAATCCATGTTAGGCTTTAATGAAGAGATGATTGGCATAATGATCGCATTGTACATTGCCATGGATAGTTTTGGCACCGCCTGCAATGTGACCGGAGACGGGGCAATAGCTATAGTGATGGATAAGGTAACCAAAGAAAAGTTGGTCGCTTAATACTGAAATAGGAAGTACCGATTTAGGGACAGATCACTTCGCTGGAAAAAACTACCTCAAGAAATCCTATTGTAAAACGCCCTATAACTTTTTATAGCTAAACATACATTTCTGTGTTAAAGCTGACTGTGAAAATTCGTTCATCCGGAAAACTCCGGAGGAGTGAGATTTTTGTAGGAAGAGGTGTGAGCTCCTGGTATAACAAAGAAAAAGATACGATTTTGGCGGTATAGTTGCTTTCTTTCCTGCAATTATACTGACAAAATCTCGACTTTAATTGAGCTTTGAAAATCCCATAACTCTTTGCATGGTTTCTCAAAAAAATAAAAAATCGGCTTCGATAGTATATCAAAGCCGATTTTTATTATAAACTGAAGCAACTTGATTATTTCAAATCAAACCGATCAGCATCCATTACCTTCGTCCAGGCCTTTACAAAGTCATTTACAAACTTTTCTTTGCTATCGTCTTGAGCATAAACTTCGGCATACGAACGTAAAATAGAATTGGAACCAAAAACCAGATCCATACGCGTAGCGGTCCATTTTACTTCACCCGTATTTCGGTCGCAAATATCATAAAGCCCCTGCTCCTTCGGTTTCCATGTGTTCGCCATATCTGTAAGATTAACAAAGAAATCGTTTGTCAAAGCACCGACATTATCGGTAAAGACACCATGTTTGTTATTGCCATAATTTGTGCCTAGCATTCGCATACCTCCAACGAGCACGGTCATTTCCGGCGCAGTTAGTCCCATTAGCTGGGTTCGATCGAGCATCAATTCTTCAGAACTTACGACGTAGTCTTTTTTGCTGTAGTTGCGATATCCATCAGCCAATGGTTCCAGTGGATCAAATGAATCTGCATCTGTCATTTCATCGGTAGCATCTCCTCTACCGGGTGAAAAAGGAACAGTAATATCAAAACCTGCCGCTTTGATGGCTTGCTCTACACCTAGATTCCCTGCCAATACAATGGTATCAGCAATACTGATCCCAAATTCAGCAGCGATAGGTTCGAGTACAGACAATACATGGTCCAATCGCTCAGGTTCATTGCCTTCCCAATCTTTTTGAGGGGCTAAACGTATTCTGGCGCCATTTGCTCCACCCCGCTTATCAGAATCCCGATAGGTGCGTGCACTGTCCCATGCGGTGGCCACCATCTCTGCAATTGATAAACCGGAATCGGCAATTTTCCCTTTTACAGCTGCCACATCATAATCCGCTTTTCCGGCAGGAACAGGGTCTTGCCATATCAAATCTTCCTCTGGCACATCAGGTCCAAAATACCTAACTTTTGGTCCCATATCCCTGTGGGTTAATTTGAACCAAGCACGTGCAAAGGTTTCTGAAAAATATTCGTGATCATTCATGAATTTCAAGCAGATCTCTCTGTAGATAGGGTCCACCTTCATCGCCATATCGGCATCCGTCATCATTGGATTTAAACGGATACTTGGATCTTCAACATCTACCGGTTTGTCCTCCTCTTTTATGCTTACCGGTTCCCACTGCCAAGCTCCTGCAGGACTTTGACGAGGCTCCCATTCATGATTGAACAGCATTTCAAAAAAACCATTGTCAAATTTGGTAGGATGCGTTGTCCATGCACCTTCTAGGCCACTTGTCACTGCATAGCGACCTTTTCCGGTTTTGGTAGGATTGTGCCATCCCAACCCTTGTTCTTCCACATCCGCAGCCTCAGGTGCCGGGCCCAAAATGCTTGCATCACCGTTGCCATGGGTTTTGCCTACCGTATGTCCTCCGGCAGTTAAGGCAGCAGTCTCTTCATCATTCATGGCCATCCGGGCAAAGGTTTCACGGATATGGGCTGCAGTTTTTAAAGGATCTTGTTTACCATTGACTCCCTCCGGGTTCACATAAATTAACCCCATTTGCACAGCTGCCAAAGGGTTTTCCATAGTTGATGGATTCTCCACATTATCATATCGCTCATCACTTGGTGCCAACCATTCTTTCTCAGCTCCCCAATAAGTATCTTTTTCAGGATGCCAAATATCTTCCCTTCCAAAGGAGAAACCATAGGTTTTTAACCCCATGCTTTCATAGGCAATGGTTCCTGCCAGTATAATTAAATCCGCCCAACTGACTTTATTGCCATATTTTTTCTTAATGGGCCAAAGCAATCTTCTGGCTTTGTCCAAGCTAACGTTATCGGGCCAAGAATTTAAGGGTGCGAAACGAAGGTTTCCTGCACCTCCACCACCACGCCCGTCAGAAATTCTATAGGATCCGGCTGAATGCCAAGACATACGAATAAATAAGCCACCATAATGTCCCCAATCTGCCGGCCACCATTCCTGACTATCAGTCATGAGCGCATGCATGTCTTTTTTTAATGCTTCAACATCAAGCTTTTTTAACTCCTCTTGGTAATCAAAGTCCTGACCTAAAGGATTTGTTTTGCTGTCGTGTTGATGCAGAATATCAAGATTGAGGGCATTGGGCCACCAACTCATAACGGATGCGTTGACTGAAGTATTTCCGCCATGCATTACAGGGCATTTACCGGCCGAACTACCATTGGCAGAGGTATTATCGTTGCCTTCAGCAATGGTTACGCCTTCATCCTGTTTTTCATGGTGCGGGCATTTGTTTTCTTCCTGTGATGCTTTTGGGTTTTTGTTATTATCCATAGTTGAAAAGGTTTATTACTGTAAAATTTTTACCAATCAAATTCAAACACATGCTCAATTATCAACTCAAGATTTAAATGACCTTATTTTATGAAAAAAGTCATTTTTAAAATTTTGAACTAATAAAAGCTTCACGTTAGACAATCAACAAAGACCCCATTATTCAGGAAAGAATTTTCAACAAATTAATTACACCTACTTACAGTTACTAAATTAAAAAAGTCCCTGATAATAATCGGTTTAAATGCTTATTGCCGTTTTACAAAATAGCAATTTATTAAAGAATTTCAGCAATAGAACGAAGAAAAAATCATTTTTTAGATTTTACAGACTTTAGATATAGTCAATAAAAATAACAGCCATTCCCTGATCCAAAAATAAACTTGAAAGCTTACTCGGAGAAATGGCTGTAAGTACTCCTTATAGTTCTACCACATTAAATTCAATGTCGACCGTTCCATCGTTTGGATGAGGAATAATATTCGGAGTAAATTTATCTGAATCAAAAAGACCTGATTCAATGATTTTCTTTTGAGAAGACATCAACTTACTTCTAGAGAACAAGTCACCCTTTGCAATATCTACCATTTTAAGGATTTTTTCTGTCGACACCTTTTTGTTTCCAGTAATTAAAATTTTGTCAATTTCGGAAACCTTTCCCTCGAAAATGTTAAAGGTTATGTCAACTTTATTGCCTATGATTTCTTTATTCATTTCTATAGTGAAGTACAGGTAGCCTTGATCCATAAATAAAGAACCCAAATCACGTCCTTCCGGCTGATAGGAAAGCTTTTCATTAATCACTTCTTCATTTAACGGATCTCCAGTTTTAAGTCCTAAATATCCTGATAAATAATCATCGGAGTAGTGTGAATTCCCTTCCCAAAAAATGTTTCCAATAACACAAGGTATACCTTTGGCTTCAATATTTTTCTGAGTACTACTACTTTTTGGGACAAAGGAGAATGCTACCATTAATAGCATTAAGCACGGCCCTACCAGAATGTACCGCAGAGCGATACGCTTTTTGTATTTGGTTTTATTTAGCATAATGATTCGTTTTTTTATAGTGTTCATTGAAAATTGATGGGTTAAGAAACTACTCCCTTTATTAGAGGCAAGTTTTAATATGAGCTTAGAATAGCTTTCAGTATTCCCTTTAAATGCATTGGCTTTTGCATCGGCATAATACTCGTGGACATTATTGAGCTCCTTTTTCATTAGTCTAAGAACTGGATTAAACCAACATATTAAGATGGAAAGCTCCATTAAGAGATTATCTAGCGTGTGACGTTGAGTAACATGTGCTTTTTCATGTTCAATTACCTGAGTAAACTCCTCCTCCGAAATAGCTAAATGGCTCCTATTTATAAATATATAATTCAAAAATGAAAAAAATGAGGGGCCCCGATCTATGAAAATGATTTTAATGCCATCCTCTTCAGAAAATGCATGGTTCCGGGTAAGTTTTATAACTGCAATAATTCCACTAAAGAGTTTCCAAAATCGGTATGAAAATCCAATTAAATAAACCAAACTTAAAATGGTCATCAACCAGTTAACATTAAAAGTTGTAGCATGTATAGACATATTTTTGTCCGGTACAATTGGCAATTCTATATGCCCAAGTCTATGAAAAACGCTTATTGATGCGTCACTCCCAGGTGCATTCCAAAAAGGGATACTAATTAAAGGAATAATAAAACTAATAATGGTAACTGTTAACAGATAGATCCTATTGGCTTGAAAAAAAGAAAGATGACGAAAGACTGTCCAATAAAGAAGACCAAATAGTGTCTGACAAACTGAGACTTCAATCAAATATATAAGCCAGTTATTCATCTCCTTTGTTTTTATATTGTTCAATAAGGGATGAAATCTCCGTAATTTCTTTTTCTGTTAGTTCGTTTTCTTTAGCCATGAATGAAACCACATTATCAAATGAACCTTCAAAAAAATGTGATACCATATTTTTCAATAGCCCTTTCTTGTACTTTACTTTTGAAATACAAGGTGCGTATTCATGAGTTTTTCCAAAGGCCCTATGATATACGTATCCTTTGGTTTCCAAAATTCTAATTATTGAAGACACTGTAGTATACGGTGGTTTTGGGTCTGGAAACTTATCAAGGACATCATTTACAAAACCCCTTTCGATATCCCAAAGTATCTCCAATACTGCTAATTCTCTTTGTGTTAATTCTTTCATAGAACAAATATATAACGCATACTTGAGTTATTCAACTCATTCGTGAGTTATATAACGTTAAAATGCGTTAAAATATTCCTTAAAAAGGTTAAATGCTGTGGATTGGTTATTGTAACCGAAAATTTTTTTGGATGATTACCTTATATAGCGATGGGACCTGATTACTGATTACAAAAAGTCCGGCTATACCAAAAAGCTTTGATTAACACTAACAACCTCTGCTAGCGCTATTGAATGATCACCTGCAGCTTCTGATCTTTACCTGTCAGTAGGGTAATTCCTGAATTCTCATTGTCCCTAAAACGAACTTCCTTAGGTATTTTGAACCCTCGATCAAAAATATAAACAGGGTATTTTCCATCAATTGCTTCTGCAGGTATAGCTGCTACCTCCATCTCCCCATTGTTTTTTGTGAAATATCCTACAGCAATCTCTTTCCATTTAACCTCAGACCTTCCGCACCTATTGATCTCTGTTCCCTTCTTGTCAAAAAAGAGGATGCTGTAATAATCCTTTTCCCCTATGCGGGAGATTGGTCGATTATAAATGGCTACAAATTCATTTCCTGGTAAATCCAAGCTAAACTCTCCCTCCTCGGTGGCTATTGGAGCTCCAAGCCTAAAATCTGTCAATAGATTCTCCGGATCAGGCTGCTCCTGATTTAGCTTGAAATTTTCACTTATGATAGCTGAGAAATTTGGACCCTCTGTAAGTGAGTTAACCGAAATCAATTTCTCATCTCTATTAATCCTTCCATTTAAATCATCCTGAAATTTGAACCAGTCTGCATAAGGTGCATAATCATCTAACACATACCAAAGTTTAACGAAAGCATTTTTTTGGTGGTTAATTGTGGTGTTTTCCAAAGAAAAGAACACACAATGCAATACAATTTCTTCTTTTACGTGGATAAACCTATTCCGACTTACGGTGTTTCCTTCGGTGTTGATTTTTATTCCTATTGTTGAATTGGCAATGGTATTGTCTGATATAAGATTATAAAAAGCATAGTCACGTCCTTCGTCTGTAATGTCATTTCTTGTGTCTCTTCCCATGCGTGAGCCTATATGTATGGCTACCGAATAACCATCAAATTGATTGCCGCGGATAATATTATAGTGAGGCATCTGCTCCCGCAAATTATTGCTTTCCCCCATATTCCTAAACATGGAAATGCCAATTCTCCTTTGTTCTGATTTTATATGGGATTTAGCAAATTCATTGTTACTGATTTCACTGTCGAAAAAAGTGTCCCCAATAAAATCCCCATAGGAATGCTGATGCTGACTGAGGGTATTGTCCCTAAAAAAATTGCCAATAAATTGATTTCTACGACTTTTACTCCCGGAGTATATGGCTCCATAGCCATTTTCATACAGCCGGCAATTCTTCATCAATGTGTTATATCCATTGGTATAAAAACCTACCCTGTTGCGGGTGAAAACACAATTTTCCACAATCAAACGATGTTGCTCCTGATCTCCTGAACCATTTATTTTAACACCTCGCTTCCACCCCATAAATGTAAATCTCTTTATTTGAGTTGGCTGGATCCCTGCTGCTTCAGGAAGATTATAGAATATGCCTCGAAGTTCATTTCCTTCTTTCCATGGTTCCTTTCTTAAGGCATACAATTCATCAAGAGGAAGGCTTTGGTTGGTGGTTCTTACATCCATAACCAATCCATTGCCATCCATCACAATACCTTGTTTTGCGATGGTAAAAAGAGATTTATTGGTAAACTGCTTACTTATTTTCACCAACCAGGGTTCTTTCCTTGATTTGAATTTAACAGAAATATCCACATCAAACTGACGGATCAACTCTCCTTTATCATTGTACCAGGCAGCCCAACGGTCGGTATTCCAAGGGTCAAAATCCCCCTTTCCATCCTGTAAAATATCCTTAATATAAAAAACACTTTGATTTATTTCAGACGCTTCCTTAGATGCTTCATCTTGGGCAACACTGAAATTATAGCTAAAAATAAGGGCTATTATTGATAAGAATGATTTTGTTATCATGTAGGTATTGGGCTAATTATTAATTGTATATACTAATCCTAAGCTAGGGTAAAATCTAACTTAAAATAAACCAATTAATTGTTAATTAAACCTATAAACCGTTGAAAATTTTAAACTTGAAATTAAATCATTCTCTACCCTACAAACGCTAAGCTTATTTTCCCATCAAAATGCAGCTTATTTAAAAACAACTATTTCCCCATTGCAATTGGGCGTTTGAATATTACAGGTTTTAATTCCATCCCCTGAATAAGCGTAGGTATAAGTTCCCTGAAAACCATCGTCCTCATCTACTTCGACCTGAATTGTTAAGTGCTCTATCACATCAACAAAATCCGGAGACCCGGGAGGGGCAGCACACAAGTCATAGTCTCTTTCATAATTTATAGTCAATGTCTCACCATTAAAGTCGTAAAAACTAGTTACTTCCCCCTCGTTAAACCCATCAATGCTTAAAGGGTTTTCTATGGTAATTGAACCATCCTCCTCGAAGGTAATGGTTCCTTTAGCCGAACAAGCACTGTTCATAAACTCAAATCCCCAAGTTCCTGTCATTTTATTGCTGCAATCAATGATATCATCCTCAGATTTTTCAAAGCAAAAGTCTATCTGCGAATCATACTGTGAGATGTCCACTGCATTAAAAAAAAGGAGGACACCATTCTCCAGATTCCCAACCAATGAAAGAGCTTTAATCGCTTGATTAAAAGCTTGTGATCCAATAGAATAGTTACCGGGGCAGGAATTTATCACTCCGTGTAAACTATTGCTTGTATTTCCAATAATAGAAATAAGTTGCCCCATCCCTTGAGAAGTAGAGAGTTCATTTTGAGTCATTTGTTGGAGAACTGTTCCCGCATGACCATAAAAAAAGGAGCCAATACTTATGGCACATTCTGAATTTTTCATCAGTTTCCCTAGGGTGGTAGATACAATCCCTACAATTGACGAACTTATATTGGCACCATTTCTCCAGGCCGCATAACCTGCCCAAGAATCGGCTTTTAATGTATAAACCTGCGCTGCTGAAGGAACTTGAAACTTTATTTCCTGGGGTGTAAACAAGTCAAAATTACCCGTCACAAAATTACCAATCGTTCCCCAAGATAAAATCTCTTTGTTAACCCCATCCACCAGATAGGGATCTCCAAATTCCTCATTGTTTTCATCATACAATTGAAGGGAATAAGCCATGCTACTCGACTTATTGGTAAGGTTTACGGCATCATTGTCTATTTCCATTACCAATGGGGCAATTTCAACTTCAATCCTACTCAACAAGGAATGCTGAAAATCACCTATAGCTTCAACAATAACATCACTGGCCAAAGGATTAATTTCGCCAGAATTAATTCCTTGGACAATCAAATCATGGTAAGCATTGAATTCCGGCAACAAAGCGATCTCATCAAAGGCTTCTTGCCTTGCCTCTACGGAAAGGTTCATGACCCAAGGGTGTATCATGGCAAGACTCTGAGCTGTAGTTTTGGAATCCAGAATCACCTCTTCAGTAGTCATTGGATTTACGATATTCATCAATACTATATCACCTTCAGGGTTAGTGGCATAGACCAATTCCATCGCATTGTCATCAAACAGTTCTACTGAACCCTCACCATTGGCTAGCTGATTCTCATTGGTAAAAAGCGATGAAACAGTTAACTCAGATAATTTGAGAGAGGTATTCTCAGGTAAATTTAGCGATACATTAAAATCTTTTGTCTCTGCTATGGGCCATGTGGGTTCCATCTCAGGCTCCACACTGTCACAACCCACCAATAACAATATTGAAATAAGAAAAATGCTTATTTTATTCATATTAAAAATTATGATTAGGAAATTACTTAAAAACTAAAGTCAAAAAACAAGGATGAAACTTGAGGTGATTTTGGGGGGAAATTTTTCAGTTTTATCTACTGATTTTAACTTAAAAATAAATTGTAAATTTTAAATTACAAGGGTTCTTACTTGAAAAATGATAATCAAGAGAACTAAACAAAAGGATATTTGCTCAATACCATGCCACCCATACATCTATTTAATTGATTTTAAGTGAGATACGTAAGTATTGGTATAGGAGAAAAAATTACTCCCAAATTGTTTCCAAAAAGATTAATAGCCGGCTCTCCTTAGGCAAAACTAGAAAAAGCATTATTTAAACAGAGATAATGTAATCAAATTTCACCAAGCCCCTAGAATCCCTCCCATTAAAGTAAGAGCAAGGATGCAATAGCCTGCATTGATTAAAAATGCCTTGAAGGATCTGTTTTCAAATAGATACAAGATTCCCAATAAAGTAGCCACCCAACCAAAACCTGCCAAGAATCCAGCAATCAGGCCATAGGACGTATTGGCATTCCCTCCAATAAACAACTCTAGGTTCAAAGCAGCAACAAAGGCCAATAATAATGATAAGCCAAATACCTTGGGCATATTCCTAGTATTCAAGTCCGATTCTGTAAATCCAAATGCATGCATCCAGCCCTTACCAAATAATGGCCCATACCAAACACCTCCTACCAAGAAGGAGGATACTGAGGCAACTATGACCGATAACCAATTGATGTTTGCAAAAGCTGATACAATATCCATAATGTATTGTTATTTTGTTCTTTACAATACTAATGGAATTTGAAATCCTGAAATAGTAAAAAATTAACCTTTCTTATCCAGTGGAAAAAAATTCGTTCCCTCTTGAAAACCTTGTTGAATAAATTTCTGCGGATTAATTCCTGAAAAATGCTTGAATTCCTTAATGAAATGTGACTGGTCTGTGTATTCCATTTGATAAGCAACCTGCGCCCATTCTATTTTGTTAGCTTGATGGATTTGCCGTAAAATTTCATTGAAACGAAGCATGCGTTGATAATATTTGGGTGTCAAACCCACATACTTTTTGAATTGATCTATCAGGTGTTTTTGAGATTTTGAATAGCCTTCAAAAATTTCTACCGAATTGATTACCGGTTCATTCTGTAGTTTTTCCAAAACCTTTAATAAGTCATTCGGAGGGATTTTATCCTGCCGAAACCTGTTGAGCAACCAGTTCTCAGCACTTTGAAACTTTTCTTTAGTCGTTTTTCGGTTCAATATCTCCTCCCTTAAAGCAAGGATTTCTGCACCAAACACCTCCTTCCCGGAAATTACGCTGTCATTCAACTCTTGTATGGGAAAGTGAAAAAATGGAAAAGCGCCAAAAGCTTTAAATTGGATTACAAACAATTCGGACTGTTGGTGTGCAGAAATGGAAATATGATTTTTTTGCATACCTGAAACCCAAACTTCCCTAAAAGTGGCAATCGGTTCTAAAGTTTCATTGTTATAGGTACTTCTTTGGAAGCCATCTAACTCAAAAATAATAAATACGTGTCCAGTGGGAACCACCCGTTCAATGGAGTGATCCGGCATAAAATCCGTCAAATGAAATATGGCCTCGATATATTGATTTAATATTCCTTTGAGTAAGTGTCTTTCAAGTGGCACTGCTGATTCTGATTGGTTATTCTTATCAATATAGACAATTCAAGGATTGAAATGTAAAATAATGCAGTTTTATAAGATTAGATTTAGATTAACCAGCTCACTAATCTTTAAAACCAAGAAAAACCCAACCATTTGACTAACCTTATAATCATCTAAAATGATTGATATTTATAACCGTGAGCGGAAAGCCCTCGATTATAAATATCAATAACTCATTATTGAAGGTCAAGAATTTTTAGAATCCAAATAATGTACTCAATCAATTGATCTCAATCTTCACCAGTCTTTCTTTAAAAAATTTTGCTGCTACTCCTAAATAGGTATTGTCTCCTACTTTGGATATGGTTCCGGGAATCAACCAGAACTTTTTTAATTCACCACCTTTGCTGGATTTCAAAATCGTTTTAGCACTTACTTCTCCTTTGGAATTTATTTGTCCAACACGGATTTCTCTTTCAAGTGGTTCATTGTAAATAAAATAGATGGTACCACTCTCATACATTTGATAGATCCCATTGGTGTTAAGAGTAATGTCTTTTTGTTGTTTATTAAAATTTTGAATCCAATTGATTTCACCATTTTGAGAAATATTGGTGAATTGAAAATCATTGTTTACATGGTAAATTTTACCATTGTACGTATAGGACTCATAGTACTCTGAGGCCAGCGTAATGCTATTGTCCTCGTTAACAAATATAGATTTGATATAAGTGTTGGAAGGGACCTCCATCTCTTTACCGTTTTCAAGCTTCCGTTTTTCTTTTCCTGATAAATAATCTTCGCTTTGGTACAAAAAATCCATTTTATTTTCATTGGAAAAAGGAATGTATTTTTGTTTGTCTATTGCCAAAGTAAAAGGGTTTAAACTCTGAACAAACAGACCATCAATTTGCTTAAGCTTCTTATCATTGGAATAATAACCTGCCAACCTCACATCTTTGTTTTTGTCCTGAATAAGAGACATCCTTAATAAATATTTATCCGTGTTTTTAAGATAAGAAATCACTGGATCATCAATCCCCCTATAAAAAGAATACATAAAGTGCATAAATTCATTGCCCCCTTTTTCCACATTTACCTTACTCAACATATTAAACACCCCTTCATTGGAAAGGCGAATATTTCCATTGCTATTTAATGATTTCAAAATGCCATAAAACTTGGTTTCCTGACCATCCCGACTGTATTCAGGAATACTGGTGTTCATTTTCCATTCAGAATTTAATGAAGCATCAAAAACTTCAACATATGCTTCTGACTTACCATGGCTTTTATTCCCCACAAATGAGAAAACGGCGAATTTGCTATTATCTTCTGAATGAACAATACTGTAACTTGACCTTCTGTCTAGTTTTTTATTAACAATAGCTTGTTCAGAAACCAATATTGGCTTTTCAAAAGCTAAAGTACTTTGATCCAACCTTTTTCTGAACAAACGGTTATTGTTTTTAAATTCATCCGAGTAAAACAACCAAATGTCCTTATTGACATCTTGGTAAAAAAACTCAAAACTTTTGTCATTTGCCTTGTTCATTAAAGTCATTGGAATACCTTCTATTTTTCGGCTTTTCTCAAGAACGTATTTCTGGTTAAACTTTTCAACGACCAAAACCCCTTTGGTACCAACTCCCATTCCGTACAATGAAAACCCTTTGGAAATAGCTCGCAATAAAAAGTGCCCATCCTCTGCCGTGCCAATAACCCCAATTGTACCCGTTAATAGTCCTCTGGAAGTCGGGTCAGCAATATCAACGTTTATGGTCTTCTCTTGAGCAAACAATTCAAGTTGAAGCGATAGAAAAATTAATGCTGCTAGGTAAAATTTCACTTTCATTCTCTTATTGATTTATGGTAAAAATTATATTAAACTTTTATAAAAATTATGATTCCCAATTCAAAGAAGTTGAGTAGGAGAATTTTTAAGATTGTACTTAATTCTATTCCTCACAAAATCACAACTCTGAAGAAATGTAGCTACTTTATAAATTACCTCCCGGTTTTGTCGCTTGGTATGCATTCAAATTGAAAGAAAATTTGGGTTTAATTTTGAGAGGAATTTTCTCACTAGGTGATAAGCTAAGACAGTTTTTTATCTTCCTAAATACTTCTCCCCCTCAACCTGATTTTCCTTGTCTTTTCATAGCAATAGTTACTGGTAGCAAAACTAAGAAATAAATATTTTTTAAACCAACTTTTTTGTATTTTAAATGTAAAAAAATGTTTTACGATAAATTATAAAATAGTTCAAATCCAATCTGGTATAAGTTTAGCGAAGTGTAAATTAGACCTATAATGCCGAAAGTTTTCAACTTCCATCAAAGAAAAACAAGCTGTTCCATTCCCATAATTAGTCAGATAGATTCTTGCCATAATAATTTACCTAAAGCCACGAAAGCGAGTAAATCCATGCCATCCCCAAGCTATAGCAGGGGGCTATTAAAGAAAAAAGAATGGCTTTATTATTATTATTATTATTATACATCTTTACCTGGCCCCTCTCGTTTCACCGGCGGCTGAGCGGAGCCGAAGCCTTAGGGTGAAGATCTTGCAATGCCTACCCCTTCGGCTGGACTTTAAGATCAGAAACCCAATAAATCAAAGAAATCAATTCATAGGAATGGGGTTTAGCCCATTTTTAAGGTTACAAAATATCATCTGGCTTTAGCCAAAGATTAGTGATCGAAAGGGTTTGATTTGTGGCTACCTCAAATTTGAAACAAAAAATCACTCTGAGAAGGAATCTCATTTGACTTATCAAGTCATCACTATTGTTTTGACCACCTACTTATGATATAAAGGTGGCTTCTTGTTATAATTAAACATTTGTGTAAATTAGGTGATTAATAAGTTTAGCTATACCTAAACATTTTGGGAAAATATTCGTTAATCCATACAGAAAATATTCCAAATCCAACCAAAATTGACATTTGGGAATTGTGCAAGTACGGTAAAAGTCTTTTGCAAATGTTTATTGATGAACATCAAAATGACGCCTTAATATTTGACAAAATAGCCGGTGCACTTAGTATTATCGAAATTACATCTAATCTATTACGATTACCTAAAACCAAATTTAGATTGATTGAGGGACATGGATTGAACTGTAAAGTATATGAAGCTAAATCAGGGATTATAAGATTGTACTTATTCCATGAAGAAAATACAGGAAGAGTTATAGTAACTGGTGGAAAAAGGGCAATCAAAAAGAAGATATTAAATCAGTGCTTCAAACGATTAAAGACTTCAAAAATGAAAGTAAATAAGAGAGAACAAATTTTAAATCAACCCTCCTATTGGATTGAAAATATCAATGCATTATTATACAATGCTATTGTGGATTATATGGAGGAACATAACATGAAGCAAAAGGATTTAGCGGCACATTTAAATATAAGTCAGGGGCGTGTATCCCAGATTTTAAACGATGGTGATATTAATTTTAGTTTAGAAAAAGTCATTCAAATTGCGCTAAAGGTCGGTATGTATCCTTCATTTAAACTAGAAAAAAAATCCAATGTATCAGTGGAAGATTTTGACGATTCTTTGGTGAAGTAAGTTTCACATATGCTTCTGCTCCTATCTGGTCTGAGTTTAGCGAAGCCTAACTAGGATCCATAATACCGAAAGTTTCCAATTTTCATGAAAGTAGAAAAAATTAGGGCTTTTCCACCTCAATGAACATCCTTTCTTGGCAAAAAGACATTAGTAAATTAAGGCTTAACTATTTGAATTAAGCCTTAATTGATGGGACCTATCTTTTATTTTTTCATTTATAAATTTACTTATTTCTTCAGCCCTATCAATAATCATAAAATGTTCCCCATCTTCAATTAATTCAACTTTACCCAAACCTCTCCAAGGAATCAACTTGTCTTTTGTACCATGAATACGAATTAAGTTTTCAACTTGGTTTTGGTTGTCCCAATTTACCAATTCATTAACGGCCCATTTTGCAAACTGTAAATCAGTATCCTCTAAGATATCATTTAGAAGTTCTTTATTGGCTGTACCAAATAGAGAGGATGCGATGTATCTTGGTGGGTCAAATAATTTTGCCGGTATTTTTTTTATGATATTCAATTTACCAAAACCACTATAAATGGGTCTTAATTCAATTTTAGTTTCTACCGAAGATATCAATATTGTTAAGCAAGGATTCAAAATTTTGCTAATCTCAACAGCCACTAATCCTCCAAAACTAACACCAATAAGTACAAAATCTGATTTAGGGTCAATAATTTTCGAAAGTCTAGCTGAATAGTCTTGTAATGGTTCCCTTTTGTAAGGCTTGATCCATTCAATAGGAATTAGCGTATGATTCAATTTCAAAAAGTTGAAAACTCGCTTGTCAGCTCCAAGTCCACTTATCCCATAAATTTTCAAATTTTATTTCGTTTTTATGCTTCATTAAATAGCTAAGTCAGGGTTTCAAGTTACGAAGTTTAAAATGCTAAATGCTCTGACCTGATAACCTCGGTTATTTATTCTGTTTTTTTTTTGATCGTTCGACACATGCCCAATATTCTGGCTTTCCATATTCTTGGATTACAAGATGAATCTTTGGTTTACCTAGAAAAGATGATTTGTCAATTCCACATCTGATAAAATAACTACGGCCCTTTTCAATATTCAACTTAATATCCGTTCGTTCACTAGTCTTTGCACTCAAAGTATAAACCCCATCATTTTTCACTTTAACCATTGCTGGCTTATCTTTTCTTAGTTCATAGATTGTTGAATCATTGCGTTTTAAATCATAATTCCCTACATAAAAACTAATATATAAAGAGGATGGACTGTAGAAGTAAAGGGATGCAAAATCATTTTGATTTTTTTCTATCTCGATAACATCAAACTCAAGTAAACCATAATCGATATCCGTTTGATAGCTGATATTGCTTTGAGAATAGTAAAAATGAAGTACACTTAATGCTTTATTTAATCTATTATCTTCTTGATCAAACCCATAGGCCAATCTGTAACTCTCAGGCTTTTGATATGCGTAATTATCCATCCATTGTTTTTTATATAGCAATCTTTTGTAAACATCTATTGACGTCCCACTAAAACTAAATCTTATTTGCCATTGTGGTTTAGATTTAATTATGATCACATTGAAATCTGCATAGTTTTTTTTGAGATAATCATAAAGGAAAGTGGCACTTCCAAGCATCATGGTTGATTGGCCTTTACCTTCCCACAGCACAATTTCTTTTCGTTTAAATTTTGGCCAATTTAGTAAATGACCAACATCTTGTTCGTTGGCAAAAATGTAATTATTATATTTTTTAAGTTCTTTATCAAAGTATTTATTATTTTATCCAAAAGACAATAGAGGTACGAAAAGTAATACTACTATAAATGAAAATCTAGTCATTTTTTTATTGGTGCAAGAAGTAAATAAAAGATCCAGGCAAACCAAGAGATAAAAAGCACCGCAAGAACCCATGCTAGTTTCTCGCTACCTCGCGTTTTACTAGAAAGGCTGATTGAGATAAGTGGAATTAACCAAATCAAACCAATTATTAATAAAAAAAACAGGGGAAAAGTATTTGAATCGTCCATCTTATCTCTTCAATTAAAGTGTGTTTGGAATTATAGTAAATTTAAATATTTAAAATTTATCGTTCAAATCCCCCTACTCTGGTTAAAGTTTAATGAAGCGTAAGCATGATCCCATATAGAAAAATCCGGACTCTAGCACTAAAAAAAAATATAGCTACCAACCTCCAGCTAAAGCTAGGGCTATTGATAAAAGTGGAATTCCTCATTCTAAGCATAGACAAAGGTAAACCAACAACAAATTCAATAGGAATGGGAATTTTCCAGTAGTACTAAAACTATAATTACCCGTAATCTAAGTGAACCTTTGAGGTTTAACCGAATAATAACCCATGAAAAAAATTATTTACCTACTCGCACTTATACTTATTTGTTCCACTCCCCTATATTCCCAAGAATTGAAAGTGGGAGCTGCCCTGCGGGTAATTACGCCTGATCCCCTGATTCCCGTTTCCGGGGGAGTGGGAACACCTAGTCCGGCGACGGAGAAAAAGGGAGACCTCTTTGTTCGGGCCATGGTGATGGAGCAAAACGGAGTCAAAGTAGCCATTGTAGGCATAGACAACTTAGGATGGCCTGCAGTACTTGGCGACCAGTCACGCGCCTTGATCAAAGGAATTCCTCCTGAAAACATCCTAATTGGCGCCACCCATACCCACAGTGCGCCCGATGCCTATGGTTTTCCCAATGAAAAGGGTGAGGTACTGGCAGATTTTGACTACCTGGAATGGTGTGTCAAGCAGGTGGCCGACGCGGTAAATGAAGCCATGGAAAACTTGGAGCCTGCTGCATTAAAAATTGCCGTGGGAGAAGCCCAGGGGAAGATTGCCTACAATTATTATGCACCGGATCTTTATGACCCTCGTTGTGGCGTCATCCAAGCTTTTGGTACTACAGGAAAGAACAAAGACAAGGCCATAGCCACCTTGGTCAATTACGCCATCCACCCGGAAGTCATTGGCAATAAAAAAGGCATTTTATCTCCAGATCTTTGTGGTCCCCTGTACGATCGAATAGAAGCCAAAGCAGGAGGTATGGCAATTTTTATGAATGGTGCCCAGGGAGGCATGGTAACCGCAGACAATAGAAGACCCGAAGGCAAAGAGTCTGGGGATTGGGAAGAGTGTATCAGGATTGGTGAATTATTGGCAGACCAAGCCCTGGCGATTGTAGACAAGGCTCCCATGCAAACTGCGCCTGTCTTGTTTACCAGCTCAAAGGAAATCAATCTACCTGTGACTTCTCCCCTGATGAAAATGCTGATAGACCATTCTGAAATAGGGCTAAAGGTATCCGAGGACTATCTGCTAAAAACAAGGATAAACCTTCTGAACATTGGCTCAGCCCAAATCCTTACCATTCCTGGAGAAGCACTACCGAATATTGGTTATTACTTGAAAAGAAAGATGAAAACCAACCAACCCTTCTTGTTTGGACTGACCAATGATGCCTTTGGGTACATGCTCACCAAGGTTGATTTCAATAGTTTCAAACGTTATGAATACATCAGCAAAACCAGTCTCGGTGAAGATACTGCAGAGATCTATATAGAGGAAGCCCTTCAATTGATCGAAAAAAGTCCGGGTGCTGAATAAGCATTAATAATTCGGATTTGATTTAATATTAAAATAAAAATACCAGCCTATTGCTTACAGTAAAGAATCCTGAAAAGTTGCTACCTTTTCTCAATATTTAAATTAAAAACATGAGGGGTAAATCCGGCATATTGAAATGGCTCAAGTACTTGTTTTTGAGCGCAATTGTCCTTTTGTTGCTACTGATCCTAGTAAAAATCTCACCGGCCCTATGGAACCGATGGGTAACTTATCCAGGATTGGAACAGGCGAGGAATGAATTATGGCAGCAATACCGGAAACCTCCACAGGTAATACCAATGCCCTTGTATCAGGGAGCTGTACATTCCCATACTTTCTGGTCCCACGATAGCCGGGGTTTGTTACCTGAGATAATGGATGGGGCAAAAAAAGCCGAACTCCAATTTATTTTTAACTCCGATCACAAGCGGCATCAGCTAGACACCTTTCCAAGAGGATATCAAGGAATTTACGAAGGCATCATCATTGAATCCGGTACAGAACATAGGTCAGGTTTAATGATTAGCCCATTTGACAGCACTGTAATTGACTGGGATAGGCCTGAAAAAGAGATTATTCAGGAGATTGTGGAAAACGATGGATTGGCGATTTATGTGCATTCGGAAGACGAACACGATTGGGACAATCCTGATTATCAAGCCATGGAAATTTACAATATCCATACGGACATGAAAGATGAAGAAGGGGTATTCCCCATTCTTCTCAATAGGTTATTGAATCCAAAAAAATACACCCATTGGATGTTTAGGGATCTCTATAATGAACAAACAGAAATCCTGGCCAACTGGGACCGACTAAACCAAAACCGTAAGATTGTAGGGGTAGCCGGAGTTGATGCGCACAACAATCAAAGTTTCAGGGCCAGGCAGCTTGAAGACGAAAAAATAGAATGGGTTGGCCCAAATGCCGACACCTTAGTAATAAGAGAGCCCAATTGGTTTGACAAACTGCTAATGGGAGAAGAAGATAAATACGGCTGGGCATTTAAATGGGAGTTGGATCCCTATTTCAACTCTTTTAACCATGCCAATAACTATGTGTACTGCGATACTTTTACCAATGTAAATATTAGGGACCATATTAAATTGGGGCATGTCTTTGTATCCTTTGAAAGCTTGGCAAAAGGTGAAGGTTTTCAATTTCTTGCGGTGAATGAAAAAGATAGCTTAACAGCCATATTAGGAGATTCAGTAAGTCTGGTTGCTGCTTCTAAGTTGAAGGCCCTTTCCCCATTTCCTGTAAAATTTCAACTTTACCGGAATGGGCAGTTGATTGAGGAGACGGATGAAAATTATGATTATAAATATAGGATTCGAGACAAAGGAAACTACCGGATAGTGGCTAGGCTTGAGCTGAAAAAAGAATGGGTCCCATGGATTTACACCAATCCTATTTATGTATATTGAAAATTCTATTCATTTGTAAATAAAATCATCAGGGTAAAAAAATAAAAATGAAGAAGCTATTTATAATTTTATTGATTTTTTCCAGTGTATTGGCATGCAAAACTGCAGAGACAGATCCGGAACGCCCTCTCAAAGCACCCAAAGGATACATGAATGAAACGCTCCTCAAAATGGCCTACGGTTTGGGAATGTTAGATCTAATAGATTCTAAGCCCCCTGTACCGGATGATTTAGAGGCTATAAAAAATGTTACTTATAAAACCGTAGGTGATGTTGACTTACAATTGGATATCTACAAAAAGAAAGGCTTGGAAGGTCCTGCACCTACAATGGTATTTATCCATGGTGGAGCCTGGAAAAAAGGTAAGCGGCAGGATTATTTGCCCTATATGATCGATTACGCCCAAAAAGGTTATGTGACGGTAACCCTCTCCTATAGGCTATCAGGTGTAGCGAAATTTCCGGCAGCTGCCCAGGATGTCAACTGTGGAATCAAATGGGTTAAGCAACATGCTGCTGAATATGACATTGACCCGGAACGCATGGTGCTGATAGGTGGCTCTGCGGGTGGACACCTATCGCTATTGCTGGGTTATGGAGGGGATGAAACATTATTCAACCAAGACTGTAAGGAGCTTGGTACAGATAGTAGGGTAAAGGCGATTGTAGATTTTTATGGTCCTGTAGACATCACTACTCCCTATGCCATTACCACAGAGCAGGTACTTAGTTTTATGGGCGCTACTTATGAAGAAATCCCTGAGATGTACAAACTTGCCTCACCAAGTACCTTTATCAGTACTGATGATCCACCTACATTAATTTTCCAAGGAACCATTGATTCCTTGGTTCCTGTCAGCCAATCCGATTCCCTTGCCAGTTGGTTAGATAAGGCCGGTGTAGACCATGATTACCACCGACTCAAAGGTTGGCCACATACCATGGATGCTGCCAAAAAAGTAAATGAATATGCCCAATTTTATATTGATGCTTTTTTAGAGAAACATTTGTAAAATTCTCCTATAGCTAAATAAAACCCATTTTTTGAAAACTACAATTAATTAAGATTCCATTGAAAAATTCTACATGACTCCAACAGGTTAACAAAAATATCTATGCAAATGCTGATTTTAAAGTTTAATGAATCCGAAAACCCCAGAGGGGTGGCAAATTTGTAGACAGGGGCGTGAGCCCCTGTTGAAACCATTGATTTCAACACGATTTTGGCGGTATTGTTGCTATTTTTCTGCAACAATAATGACAAAATCTCAAGGAATATTAGATTCAAAACGTTGATTATACATGTTTAAGCATCCCTGTTAAAACTAAAGAAAAGAGGATATACGCACATCTGCATATATCCTCGTTCTTAATATTTATAAAAAGGGATTTACCGCTTAAAATAAGGGTACTTGGCAGGTCCTTGCTTCCCCTCCGTAGTCATCGTAGATGTAATATCAAAACTTGATCTTTGCCAATAATAAAACTGTCCTGTTTCTGTACCGACCACAAGATCCGGCACACCATCTTGATTAAAATCAGACACCACAGGGCCATCGGTATGCCCCATCAAGGTTTTGGACAAAACCCTTCCCATGTATTCCAAAACCAATTTACCATCCTTCATACCCTTATTCCTCATCCAATCTACTGCCGGCTTAGAAGATACAATCAAATCTTCCAGGCCATCGCCATCCCAGTCATGGAAGGTTATTTTTAACCGCCCACTGCTCGACCCTGTACGCTGATTGAGCAAAATGGGTTGACCATCAGGAAAGATAAAATTCCGCTGCGGATGCGTCAATACTAGTTTATCATTAACCTTTTTACGGGGATACACTGCCAAATAACCTTCATGGTCCAGCATCACCAAATCATTTAACCCATCTTCATTAAAATCCATAATCAATGGAGATGTTCTCCAAGGAGCCAATAATTCATTGTCTGCTTGCGCTATGCCCGGCACCCAGGCTGGCCGAAGTGGTTCGCCTTCCCATTCCACGTACAATGGCTGTGGGGCTGCCAGTTTAGGGGCTTTCTTGCTACCAGTATTTTTAAAAAACACAATATTTCCATTGTGTTCATTGGCCAGAATATCCGGCAAATCATCTTCATCCCAATAACCCACATCAATGGTGCTATAGCCCCAAAAAGGTCGCTCAGTATTGGGAAGTGCTTCATCTTGGATCAATCTAATCGGTTCTCCATCAACTTCAAGTAATTTGGGAGCATCCCAGACAGGATCTTTTCCACCCAAATTTTTAATAAAGCCTATATTTCCAACTGCATTTCCACTAATAATATCATCCAATCCATCATCATCCCAATCGAAAATCCTAGGAGCTACCAAAGCCCCAAAATCAACGTATTTTGCTTCCTGTTGGATAAACACGGGAGCGGCAAATTGTGGCAATCCATCAACCATTTCACCGGTGTTCCTTAGGTAGGAGATTTTCCCGTCTTCATCTCCGGCTAAAATGTCCATAAAACCATCTCTGTTCCAATCAATTGCAGTCTGGTGCATGGTGGCCCTGGACTCGTATTGTATGGGCAGACCATCCATTTTCAAAGCCCTACCTTGGCCGAACTCATATTCTGTAGCAGAACCGGTATTTTCGAAGTAAATGATAAAATCATCGTTCCAGTCGATGTCAAAATTTTCATGATTTTTACCAATACTCAAAAAATCATAGTCTCCATCATTGTCAAAATCTGCAAACATGGGTTTCATCGATAACCCTTCGGATAAAGGAGATTCATCTGATTTCAAAAGTCTTTGGGGATTTTCATACACAGGGTCCTCATTGGTACCGCTGTTTTTCAGAAACAACACATGGTTTTTTCCATCTGTTACAAAATCTAGCTTTTCTGCCGCTTTGCCCAACTTCCCTCGATAAGTTCTGGGTTTGTCCCGTGTGGCTACCGCCATCAAATCATACACACCATCCCCATCAAAATCGATAATTTTCCATTCTGTTTTGCAGTTGTGCAGGTAATCATAGCCTTCGTCAGGTAAATGCACTTCATTTTCATCCCAAAAGACATTTTGAGGCACATTTTTATAAATCAAAAGCTTTTCTCTAACCCGATCAGGGGTAAGCACGTGCACTCCTTCCCCCACATAGGAGGTTTGAAATCTTGAACCATCGTCTCCAAGTCTCCTTCGCTCAAAGGAAACTTTCATCCTTCTTCTAAATACAGGCATTTCTGTATTGCCTGTAATATTCTCAAAGTAGAAAATTCCGGATTCCGTATAGCTTCCGGATTCTGAAATCAACAAATCCAGATCTCCATCCCCATCAAAGTCCATGGGCATGGGTACGGCTTTAAAACCAGCATCCAGATCTACCAGCAGGCCGGGATTATTGTAGGCAAGCTTGTGGAGCATATCGTCCCTATAGGTACTTGATTCTATTGCCTGCTGATCTGCTTCACAGGAAAATAGGAAAAGGCTACCTATTGCTAAAATAGGCAGCCGGGTTTTAATGGGTTCAATCATTATTGTAAAATGTTTATTGCTATATTTTAATATAATTATTGTTTTTGTACATGTACCAAAGGATCAGGTAGAGCAAACCAAAACCACCAAGGGTAGTCAAAGCCCCATAATAGGCACCTGTATATTGTTCTAGTCCGAACATTAGGAAATCTGCAATACCAGGGAAGCTTATCACATGGGAAAGTACATAAGCAGTAATCGCGTTCATTCCAATCACCTTGAACATAAAGGCCCATTTATACTTGCCTTTGACATCTATGATCCAGTAAAAAATGGCTAATAAAATAAAACATACCCCTGAGGATGCCAATACAAATGAACTGGTCCATATTTTTTTGACGATCGGATGCCAGACACCCCAAATCATGCCTAAGGCAAGCCCTGCTATTCCGACCAACAAAAGATAAAGAGCTACTTTTTTTCGTGGCAAGTTGGATTTTATCAGTTCTCCTGCAAATAAACCGGAAAGCGTTGTTGCAATAAAGCCAAAACCTGTCAATACCCAAGTATATTGATAGCCATCGTCAAACCGCCCCAATACTAGATGGTCAAAATACAAAGCATAATTTTTATCAGGAAGAATCACACTTTGACCAACTCCCGGAACATTGGGAACTGTGAGTATCAAGGCATAAATGATCAAACAGGCAGCAAACATAATATAGCGCCCATTCCTGCTCAAATAAATAAAAGCCAGACAAGAAAAGAAATAGCCTACAGCAATCGCTTGAAGGGTATTGCTAAAGATTTTAAAGGTATTGATATCCAAAGCCAATAAATTCCCTTGCACAATCCAACCCAGAAAAAACAGGATCAAAACCCGCTTGAAGAGCTTTTTATAAATTTGGGCTTTGCCCGTATTTTCCTGCATTCTTTTGGACAAAGAAAAAGGGATAACGGCCCCCACCATAAATAAGAATAGTGGCATGATAATATCATAAAAGGTGGATCCAAACCAATCGGGATGACTGAATTGATTGGCCAAAAAACCTGTAAAAGGGGTTTGCCCTCCTTTGTGTAGCAAGGCAAAGAAACGGTCAGCAAAAATAATAAACAACATATCAAATCCCCTAAGAGCATCTATGGAGAGGATTCTGTTTGGCTTAATGGCTTGTTCAATCATAAAAACTTGGCTTTGGTGGTTAATGGTATCAATAAATCGTTTTCATTCATTTAAAGTGTCCATACACTATAGGTAAATATCCTTACCCTCCGTGTTTGGTCTATGTGAAATTCAGGAATTAAAACCTAAATAAGTAATTAATTATCTATCAGCAATACAATCGTAGCATCCGAGAAAAAGGCTATTTCCCAAAAAGTTTGTTCCGCTTTTTCCATTTAATCTTGGCTACATAAACACTGCCGTCACTACCGTATTGCTCTACTCCTTCCGGCTGCATCCATTCGGAAACAGTCACCCATGTTTCTTTGGGACTAATCTCAGTAACACCGAAATTCCCTAGCCTGGCTCCTCTTTCTGGTACCAGTACCACTTCAGTATCCCGAATTACTGCCAGCTTTTCCGGGTCAACTTGTGCCATAAACAAAGGTGCCCGATGCCTAAACACATGGTCATTGTCCGCACCTTTTCTGGTATAAACCAAAAACAAAGCATCGGAATGCCTGACCCAATGCTGTTGGGTATTGTAATTGCCTAATAGAGAACCATCGTCAAAAGTCCAAGGTTTGATGGCCGTATAATGCAAGCCATCCGCACTGGTTGTGATATAACCTTGCAAGTCATTCCGAATGGTTAGAAAATATTTACCCCCAAATTCCATCAAAGAAGGCTCGTGCAAACCTCTTGTATCATTGTCCACCTTTAGGGAATTGCCTTTTTTCAAAAAGCGCAACTCCTTACCGTCAAAACTGCAATGACAGACCACCACCCTTGAATTTTTTCCCAGAGGCTTATAGTAAATGGGCAATAAGATAGAACCATCAGGTAAATCCAATCGCTGCACACAGCCGGCGCCTGCGCTGAAAAACACTTCACCTTCTGGCATTTCAAGTTTTTTCCAAGACAACCAGTCTTCTGCTTGGGGATCATATACTGAATAGGCGGTATGCCTGGGCCTTGGACTTGCCACTTTCCATTCCGGAGTATACACGATGGTATGCCCTATCCCTAGCAATACACCGGTTTTACTGTGCCACTTGGGCCAAAAATCAGCCGCAGCAACCGGGTGCTCAACTCCATCTACTGTTTCCATTCTAGGAGCCAAAGGTTCAGATTTTCGGGGTTCGGTCCAGGTTTTCCCTCCATCTTTGCTCAGGATCTGGTACATGCCCTTAAAAACATCACTCCCTTCCAAATCCAATGTACTCATGGTCATGACTACTTCCTTTGACCCATCCACTGTGCCTGCTCTTGGATGCACCCAGCATTGTTTGCCGTCAAACAACTTGGCCACCACATCCAGGCTATGGCTAAACTTAGGAGCAAATGGGGCTTTGGAAAAGGAAAAACCTACCTGTGGTAGACCTATTGCTAAAACAGACACACTACTTTTCGAAAGAAATTCTCTTCGATTAGCCATTCTAAAGATTTTTGGGTAATGGAGATTAATGAACCAATATTAAGGAAACATACGGAAAAACACCCTTACAAACCACCGTTTTTTCACAAATTAACAATACTATTATCTGATTGGTAAATACCAAACTCCTTATAAGGGTGGTTCTAAAGTAATACTACCAATCGAAAGGAAATCATAAAGCAGATTTTCACCGCTTATTTTTCAGATGGCCGGTATATTTCTGTAAATTCAGGTCTTGGCAATGCCTCGGCCTAACGCAGCAAACCTCAGCTTACCGAAAACAATGAAACACACCACGTTTAAAACTTTCTTGACTTCAAACCTAATGATTGAAGAAAAGGAAATTATATCAATCCTTGAAAATTGTAAGGTAAAACAGGTGAAAAAAGATGAATTTTTACTGAGAAAGAACGAACATTGCAGCCATACTTTTTTCGTGGAAAAAGGACTGTTAAGACAATATTCTATTGACAATAAAGGCAAGGAGCATGTCTTGTCCTTTGCACCTGAAAACTGGTTTGTAACCGATCGGGAAAGCAGTTATTTTAACCAGCCTTCTGCTTATTATATCCAGGCATTAGAAGACAGTCAAGTGATTTTTCTAGACGAAAGCTTTATTCAAATGCTTTCAAATAAAGTCCCACATTTCACGGACTTCAACAATAGACTGCTACACAATCATATCCGTCATTTGCAAAACAGAATCAATCTATTGCTAAGTACAAATGCAAAAGACAGGTATTTACAGTTTGTAAAAATGTACCCGGACATACTTTTGAGGGTTCCACAAACAATGGTGGCCTCTTATCTGGGCATTACGCCGGAAAGCCTAAGCCGGGTTCGTAAAGAACTGGCGAAAAAAAATTTCAAGGGATAGCTTCTTATCATAGATCAATGCACAGGGGTTCTCTACTTGGTAAATTTGTAGTATAAACAATAAGAGCTATGAAAACAAGAACAGTAGAATTGGTAGCAAGTCCCAAAGAGCCTCACTTTGTAGGTGATGGCTTTCGTGTGCATAATTTTATCCCTAGTGGTTACAGGCTAGATATGCAAAGGGTAAACCCTTTTATTTTGTTGGATTATAATTCACCTTATAAATTCCCTCCTTCAAGTCAACCAAAAGGGGTGGGCGTACACCCACACAGAGGATTTGAAACCGTCACTATTGCTTACAAAGGCAAAGTTGAACACCACGACAGCAGTGGTGGTGGCGGAGTGATCGGCGAAGGCGATGTGCAATGGATGACTGCAGCAAGTGGTGTATTGCACAAAGAATACCATGAAAGAGAATGGAGCAAGTCCGGTGGAGAATTTCAGATGGTACAACTATGGGTTAACCTGCCCGCAAAGTACAAAATGAGTCCCCCTAAGTACCAGGCCATAAAAAATAAGACAATCCCCCGCCATGTGTTGGAAGACAATGCAGGGCAGATTGAAGTGATAGCAGGTGCCTACAAAGATGTCAAAGGCGTTGCCTCCACTTTTACCCCCTTGCATATGATGAATGCAAAACTAAACAAGGGTGGAAAAGCAGATTTTGAATTTCCCGCTCATTACAATACGGTATTGCTTGTATTGGAAGGGAGTATTGTGATCAACGGAAGCGAAAAAATGCCAACCAATCATTTGGCATTGATGGCAAATGATGGAGAAAACTTCACAATCGAAGCCGGCGAAGATGCTGTGGTATTGGTTCTCAGTGGAGCACCAATTGATGAACCCATTGCTGCGCATGGTCCTTTTGTTATGAACAGCAAGGAGGAGTTAATGGAAGCCTTCAATGATTTCAACAATGGTAAATTTGGCTATTTAGAAGATTAATAGTCTATGAAAAAACAAATCCGGAAGTGTGGGGTTACCGCTTCCTGAGCGGAGCCGAAGGTGTAGGTGTTTCCGATACGCCACCCTATGGCTTCGACTCCGCTCAGCCACCGGGTTTTCTCCCTGCCTAATTATTCATAATAACAGTTAAATAACTTTGTTATTAGTTTTGTTATTGTTATAATGAATAATTAAAATATTCTAACAAAGGTTGAAAAAAATATTCTTTATACTGACAATGATTGTTTGGTCCTGCTCAGAAAAAGTTGATTCAGATCAAGAGCTCATAACAATCGAAATAGATCTGGATCAATCCAAACAAGGGAAACTATCAGATCATTTTGGAAAACCCGAATATATTATTTTGGATTACCCGGACAGCAACCCTGTAATTAACCTTTATAATGTAGTTTTTAGAGATGGATTGATTTTTATTAGAGACAATAGATCTCATAATTTATTTGTCTTTGATGAAGAAGGCCATGTTGTCAATACAATTAATGCCAATGGTATGGGGCCGGGAGAATATATACAAATGGATGACTTTCATGTTACTGAGGATCGAATTTATATTCAAGACACTCATTTACAAAAACAACTTGAATTTGATAGCAATGGGGAATTTATTAAAGAAATAAAAAACAGCTACCAAAATACCAACTTTTATGTAGCAGATACTTATTCCATTTACTTTATGTCCTATAAAACTGATTTTAAAGGATATAATTTTGTTAGAAGGGATAACTCAACAGGTAAAGAAGAGTTTTTTTATAAGATAGACAAACCATTAGAGAATATTGTAAGGGTCGATAACTTAAATGGACTTAAAGAAATAGAATCAAAAGATCTTCTATATTTTTCAATGCCACATGCTACAAAAGTCGTTTTTATAGATAAATTTTCAGGGTTTTTGAAGGATACTTATTTTTTTGATTTTGGAAAATACAATGTAGCTGATGAAAAAAGAGGATATGAAAAAAGAGAAGAATTAAAAGTTTTAGTCAGAGATCGAAAATTGGTTAGTGGGATTGATTTAATTCATTCGTATTTAGATAAATATGTATTGTTTGTTAGGCAAGGTCTTGATCAAGGACATTATATTTTCATGGACCATGAATTTAATATTCTTAATCAATGGAAAAACCTTGAAAATGATATTGATGGAATGCCATATATTTTCCCTTGGACAGGAACAGATGATCATTTAGTTTTTAGGTTTCATTCATCTAACTTCTTTAATAAATATGTGGAGTTGTATGGAAATAAAAAAGTTAAAATAATGGAAGGTAATATTCATTCCTTTTTTCAAACGAATAAAAAAAGGTTAAAAGAGGATACATGGGTTTTGGTGAAATTAAAAATTAAATGACCGTTTTAAAATTTTGTAGGTTATTAAGTACCATTAATTGCTTGTGAGAATGAGAATATTTTTTCTGTTGTTGATATTGATAGCTACCGGATGTAAAGATTCAGTAAAAGAAAAGAAAATTTATTTTAAGACCAATTTTCTTGAAATTAAGCTTTTAGAAACTACTCCGGTTAATCCTCGGTATACTCAGTTGATTGCCTCTGACTCGGGAGAATACCTTTTACTTTTAAACGAC